>ERZ773054.475-NODE-475-length-31297-cov-3.380513_pt1 | contig 31297 bp, 25 predicted proteins | sample MGYA00580630_ERZ773054 | MGnify/ENA primary metagenome ERZ773054 (study PRJEB29015, sample SAMEA2737994) | human oral metagenome | biome: human oral; feature: human-associated habitat; material: dental | place: China | collected 2115 ... | reverse complement strand
CGAGCATCCCCTCAAACAGCGCGATAATCACCAGCCCGCCAACGATGATGTCGAGCGTCGAAACGCTATGATGCGCGAGAGCTTTGTCAATGACAACTTGCGTGAGAATAGGCGTGAAAATACCAATAATCTGCACTACCAGCGCCGCCAGCAAGACTTGCAGCAATGGCTTTTTATATTTGATGATCGTCGGAATGAACCATTTCAAATTAAATTTTCTGTCCGCTTCTTTCCAGAAACGCTGAGTGAAGAGCAGCACCCGACCGGTCCATTTACGACAGAAATCGCCCTCCGACATAATTTGCGGTGGTGTACCGTCCGGCATCAAGATCAGCACCTTGCTGCTACCATCTTCATCATTAGCGATCTGCGCCAGTACGGCAAACCTCTCCTCTTTCATACCCACGACCACGGGCATGGGTAGCTTCTTAAGCTGTTTGTATTTGACATCAGCCGCTTTAGATTTTAGCTTCATCAGCCTAGCCATCCGAAGCATATCCATTTCGGTCATACCGACCTTTGGATTGATCGCTAATGTGTGAACAATCTGGTCAGGGTCGACCGGGATACCATGAAACTGAGCAATCGTCATGAAGCAGTATAGCCCCGGATCAGTGCCGGCGTCCGGACTGTCAACAAAATCTATTCTATGACGATGCACTATCGTGTCTGCGTCAATATTGACACCATCGTCCAACGGTATTATCCCTGGGTCATTCTGCTTGCTCTTCCCTCTCATCTACTGCCTCTGACCTAAAATATATCAGAGGCAGTAGACCCAGCCAAGCTTAAGCGCTGGGGATAGTCCAGTAATCCTGAAGAATGGTCTGCACTTTCGACGGCTGACTTTTTAGCGCTTGCTCCCAACTCATGCCGGTATCGTGCTGGAAGGTTGCCATCGCCTGGATTAGTTTATCCACTTGGGTGTTGGTAATCATACTACCATTAGCCGTCCGGACGTTTTCGATCTGGTATGACTCACCATATTGCCATGAGTTAACGGTAACAGAGTCTGTCGAACCGTGTTGACTAATCTGTAGGCTATTATTTACATACTTAAATATCAGGTCGGCTGGTTTAATGCCGGCGCCGAAGCGGATGGTATCCAGGTTGCCTTTAGTTGAGTCATAGTCCTCGATGGTATCTTTACCGTCACCCTTAGAAAAGATGTAGGTATCGTTACCATAGCCACCTCGTAGGTAGTCATTACCCTTGCCGCCGATGATGGTATCGGTGTTACTACCACCGTATAGGCTATCATTGCCGGCTTCGCCGTAGAGGATGTTCGCCCCGTTCGACCCATAGATGGTATCATCACCATAGTTACCGGCAATAATGTTGTCCCTATCCACTGCACCGCTCATCACATCATCCTTAGCTGTACCCCTGGCAGTCGTAAACGGCGTAGTGTCAATGATCTTCTGGTAGTAGGCAGACTTCCTGGCGTAGTAGTCTCGCAAACTACTGAACTCTTTCTCTGTTACCAAGCCACGGTTCTTAAGGATGCGAGTCACTTCACCCAGCAGCCTCTCACCCTCTTGCCTATTCTGCTTGAGCTGACCATCCAGATACGCCTTGACACTAGCTATATCTAGCTTGATTGGATTACCATCAGAAGATAAATCTATATGGTAGGTAAACTTACGAAGTATACCATCCATCGTGCCATCTTGTAGCGATAGCATGTTGTAGATACTCTCCGCCAGATTACCGTAAGCCTGCTCTAGAATAGGAGCTTCCTGGTTAGTCGGGGAACTGGTCGGCGAATTACGGTAGTTCGTACCGGTAACTATCTCGAGAGCAGCCAGTCTCCTGGCGTCGATTAGCCCACCTCGGCTCGCCGGGTCAACCTTAGCCACACCCGTCCAAGTGAAGAGAATATCCTCCAGAATAGCTCGGCGTTTAGCGACATTCTTCTCGCTGGTGAAGCTCAGTACCAGCTGTTTGAGCTTGCCGGATTTATCTCTAGCCATCGCTTGGCGCAATGAATAAGTATTACCTATGGGGCGAATCTCAGGCAACTCCATGATATCTTCGGGGATATTGATCGAGTTCACCATCTTCACGTCCGAAGTGCTCCGAGCCAGCAAGTACTCTTTCATCTCGGCTACCTTGCCATTAGTACGGGTAAATGAGCCGACCCGAGCGATAGTATTACCGTTAGCATCCAGCTGGTTTAGTTCCTTGTGCTTGAGGCTAAGCGACTTGATACCTGCTTGAGCCAAAGTGATTAGCTCACCTTTATCCGAGACACCATCACCGTCCCTGTCTATCCAGATCCGCAGCTGGGAGAATAGCTTGTCTTTCGCATCTATCACACCATCATGATTCGAATCTAGAGTAGCTAATGCCTCAAAGCCGCTAGAGGCGGTCTTGCCATCAGCCAGGATGGTCCGGTCGCCAAAGAGTTCGTTGCCTGTCTCAATCTTGCCGTCACCATTCTTGTCCAGCACCAAGATGCCTGACTTGGCATCGACCCAACCGGTCTTCTCTAAGAAGCCGTTATTATCCATGTCGTAGTAGACGCCATCAGCAACGGACTTAGTGGTGATGCCCAACCCACTAATGTCTAGAACTATCGGGTCTATCCGGACAGGGATAGTGCTAGCTTGATTTAATAGAGACCAGATCATACCATCCAGCTCATCGCCAATGAATGCACCAAGATTATAGCCCAGCATACCTAACGCAAGATCTAAAGCTACTCCAGATACTATGGCGAGCGGCGCAGACGAAAATCCGGCAATGGCTAGCAACACTAAAGATAAGCTTGCTTTTGACATTAGTATGGCGGAGCCTGTGCCAAATGCATTTCTAAGCGCCCAGTTGCTCAGGATTCTATGTCCGGCACGATAATTTCCCGAACCATAAGCCACGCCAGCTTGATAGACAGTATGTATTACATCTGACGCCAAAAACAGCGCACCAAAAACCCCTCCCGCCTTCATAATGTTAGGACGATAGGTGGCATAGAGAGCCATATTTCTGATGCCGACTTTGTTAATAGAAGTCATGACACTGCCCGCCTTACCATTGGTGACTGACTCTACTATTTTCGCAGTGCGCATTAGTTGCTCGGCTTCAAATTTGGGGAGTTTTAGCTTCTTGATATATGCATCAAGTTGTTTATTATTCAGATTTACGTCATCTAGGCTCTTGAACCACTCTAGAAGCGGCTTGCCGTTTTTATGGACTCGTTGTTCAAGCTTATTTAGCCAATAGTCAGTTGGTTTCTCGACGAAGGCGTCAACATTAACCGAGAAGCTCCCATCGCTATTAAGCTTGACACTACCCTCCAGCATCTTCTTGCTCTGAGCCTTGACATAATCGAACGCACCGGATAAACCACTAGACTTGTAGATTGCCCTCAATTCGGCTATCGGCTTGCCATTGATTGATGTAACTTTTTTACTGTGGAGTAGATCAAATAGTTCTGTCTGATAAAAGACACCGTTCTTATCGGCATTCGGCACGATCAACGTAACATCCCCGAAGACAGATTCTCTAGCAAATAGTTGCGATACGCAGTCATTGATACTCAAGCTATGCCTACCATTGCCTAGGTCGACGCTATAAGAGCTGCGTGATATAAGCTTGCCGGTCTTAGGATCGATAGTCTTAGCACCACGCATCAATCTGCTAGCCAGATCCTTGTCACCAGTTGCTTTGGTTAAGGCTTCATCAAAACTCAGATTATCAAATATCTTTCCTGCCTTTAGTTCCCTTACGCTGAATGAGCTATCATCCGACCTAACAGCTTCGGACACCCAGTCACCACTATAATAGCGCTTACCATTAGCCTCGAATACATGATTACTATACATAAACGCTTTAGTCTTACCATCCGGCGGGGTAAAGTCCATCTTGCCAATTCTTTCATTGATACCGGTAAGTAAATCAAACAAGCTTGACTCGGTTAGAGAGCCATCAGCTTTAGTGGTGTAGGTATGGTTGCTGCGCCAGTTGGTGATAAAGTTAATGAGGTTATCTATAGATTCCATATGTCCTCCTTGTCGGTGAATGTTATGTCAGTTGGTTTGAAGGTGTACTTGTCATTTTGGTTTGCGGGAGGTAAGTCAAATGTTAGAAAGGTGGTTATAGCATCACCCAGTAGTTTGATGATCTCTTCGTCTCTTCCTTTTAATTTACTTGGTGCGATTATTTTAGTTGCTACTACCAGCACTTCTCTTCGTGCTTCCATGAGGTCTTCATAGTAGTCTACTCGGATGACGTTATCTTGCCAGATTAGGACACCGACACCATCTAGTCCTTCAGGGTCATGCACCATACCGTTGCCGTTGATGACGTTGGCGGAAGAGGACCGAACCAGGCCGAATAATGCGTCTTTGTCTGAGTTGTAGAAATTCCAGCTTAGATTGTTAACTACATAGTCATCTCGGTATGGCCACGGATCAGTAATACGATACCTATTCACTAGTTTCTTTGCCTCTTCTTTAGTTAGTTCTTTTTTGACAAAGCTCATGACTTTAGCCGCCCTCCTATTACTTAATTATACCCCTTTTAGCTTTAGCACTGTTATACACCTTTTAGTGCGAGTCTAGTTTAGGAGGCCATCTATAGATTCCATATGTCCTCCGGATTTACATAATTCACATTAGTGCTCTTGAATATGTATATATTATTTTGATTGGCTGTAGACAACCAGACCGTATACCATACCGGAATGGCGTTACATAGCAACTCTATCATCTCGCCTTCATGTTGTTTTAGATTGCTAGGTGCTATTATTTTAGTTGCTACTATATATCTTTTCTCATTATTTCCGATTATATCCTCATAGAAATCTACTCTCACGACATTATCTCGCCAAGCTAATACGCTTACGCTATCAAATCCTTCAGAGAACCGTACGCCATTATGCGCTACACCAATCCCAGCCTCGGTAACACTAAACAACACATCTTTATCTGAATCACAAACGCATAAGCGTAAATTAGCCGCTATCGTATCATCGACACCATCACCAGGCCATGGACTAGTGATATGGTATTTATCTATTAGTTCTTGTGCCTTTTCTTTAGTCAGTTCTTTTTTGATGAAGCTCATGTTTTAGCCATCCTCTTATTGCTTAGCTTTTGCCCCTTTTAGCTTTAGCGCTATTATACTGATTTAAGCTAAATACTAATGAAATCCGTCCTAATATAAATCCTGATCCTGCGATTCGCCTACCTTCCATTCACTGAATAAGTTAATTTTATCCTGTCTGTTGCTTAGTTTACGAAGGTTATCAAGTGGCACCGTCAGGCCATACTCTCTTTTCTCGCTTGTTTCAGATATATATGTGACGGTAGTATCCGTTTTATCCGGCAGTGACGCCGATAGTTCAATCAGTTTATTTACGATGTCTTCCTTTTCATCATCTGACAGATTCTTCTTTAATCTTTTGATCGCTAAGCCATAGGGGATTTGTTTGCCATAAATCTTGGCTATGTCATCGAGAGCGATTATTTTACCACCGAAGTTTACCTGCGCATTTTGAAGTTCCAATGCTGACTTTATCTCGACGGTGTAGTCAGTACCTTTGCCAAAGAGACGATATACCTCTGGTTTTAGTCTCTTTGATTCTTCGTCAGACCAGACAGCTCCGGTATATTCATCATACCTGGCTGACGACGAGTGTATTACTCTGAACTTTATTTTACTGTTATTGGCAGGGTGGGCTATGGCAACTAAATAACCTTCAATAGCAAACATAGCTCCCTCTCGCACCGGCTTTCCGACTACGAACTCTTGACCACCGTACTTATCTTTCAAATATATAGCCATCTCTATCTGCTCTTTAGTATAGTCTCTCCAGATGAAGGTACGGGCAAGCACAACTACAATAAGGATAATTACTGGTACGATCACGAATACCTTGTGTTCCTTTATCTGTTTTCCTAACTTTGCTATACCCATAATTGCTCTGACTCTCTATACTATAGATGATAGCATAGGTTAAATAGTGGCTGGATGATACATGGTAGCTCCGTCTGTCGACAGCGTGGTCTTATAGCTTCAGTAGCTAAGCAGCCAGTTAATGGCGTTAATCTGCCTCACGCCGCGCCGGGAGGCTTCTTCCGGATCAAGAGTGATAAGAACTTTGGGATTGTGGTCAGGGATCTTGTCTAATAATGTAGCAGCAAAAATGCGAAAACTTGGTAAAAACGAGAAGTTTTCGCATTTTTATCCGGTAAATTAGCTCTGCCATCAAGCTAAAGTCCCGCATTTTTACTCATATTTGATGGGTTGAGAATGGCTGGCTAGTGCTTTACGCCTCAGCTAGATGTTTCAAGGAATGCGATAAAGCTATTATCGTATCCGGTGACGGCGATTTTAGTTGCTTGGCGAGATACCTCGAAGGAAAAGGCAAGCTCGGAGGACTAATGTGCCCTAATAAACGATATTCCAGCTTGCTGAGAGAATATCGTAATCGCATCAATATTATCGGCGGAGCAAGAAATCAACTGGAATATGAAATGACCAGCATCGGCGGTCGGTCGAAACCTTAGGCCTGTCTGGTCATGGTGATTAGTTTAATTGTAGCAAAATAGCGCTCCATGTCAAGTCCCAGCAAGATACAACAACTATTCCTTATCCAGGATAGGTCAATAAGTCATTACTCCCTGATTTTGTTTGATATCAGCTGGATAGGCCCCGCATTATCTCATAAATAAGGTTACCCATTTGCTAGTCGTTAGCCCATAAATTGGGTTACCCCACCGGAAGAAGCAACTAAAATCCATATAACAAGCGTATGTAGTTGTTCGCACTAACAGTAGTCGAATGTATTCCTACTGACAATTTCGGTGGCAAGTCACCTAAATTGTCAATAGGAACAAATGTGTGCTTTAATTAGAGCAGAAAAGGAGTCTACATGAAGGAAATTAAACGAGATACTTATCTAAAGGAGCTAATTGATCGGAGAGGCATCCCCCTTATCAAGGTAATCACCGGCGTCCGTCGATGCGGGAAGTCATATCTCTTAAACCCTATCTTCAAGGATTACCTGATCTCTGATGGAGTACCGGAGGATCATATCATCTATCTCAACCTGGAGTTACTCGAAAATGAGAAGCTTCACGATCGTGAGGCTCTCCACGCATTTATCTTAGACCAGGTAAAGGATAACTCCGAGTACTTTCTTCTCTTAGACGAGATCCAGCTAGTCAATAGATTTGAGAGTGTCCTCAGTAGCTTCCTCGCTAAAGGCAATCTGAATGTTTATGTGACCGGCAGCAACTCCAAGTTTCTCTCGAGTGATATCGTGACTGAGTTTCGCGGCAGGAGTGAACAAATTCATATGTATCCGCTTAGCTTTGCTGAGTTTATGACTTCCTATGAGGGCAATAAGTATGATGGCTGGCAGGAATACATCCGCTATGGTGGCCTCCCTCTCATCATGCACTACTCCGACAGCAGGCAAAAGATGTCCTATCTAAACGAGGTTCAGCAAAACATCTACCTCAAAGATATCATCGAACGTCACAGCGTGAGAAATGATACTGCTCTCCGATCGCTTATCGAGATCGTTGCCTCCAGTATCGGCTCACTGACTAACCCGTATAAGCTGGAGAATACTTTTAAGAGCAAGGTAAACGTAAGTCTGAGCCATAATACTATCAACGATTATCTCAGCAAGCTAGAGGAGTCGTATATCATCGAATGTGCCAAGAGATTCGATGTCAAGGGTAAACAGTATATGGATACTCCGGTGAAATACTACTTCACCGACATCGGTATTCGCAACTCGTTTGTTGGCTTCCGCCAGATAGAAGAGAATCATATCATGGAGAATGTCATCTATAATGAGCTCCGTCACCGTGGTTATCAGGTTGATGTCGGAGTTGTAGAGATTTATGAGCGTGACCTAAAGACTATGGAAAAGAGCAAGAAGCATGTCGAAATCGATTTCGTGGCTAACCAGGGCGACCGCAAATATTACATCCAGTCAGCACTCACCATAAACGATACCGAGAAGAGAGCAATTGAAGCTCGTCCGCTTAATAATATCGACGACTTCTTTAAAAGAATCATCGTCACCGGCGATCTGATGCTACCGGGCCGTGAAGAGAACGGCATTGTCATCATGAACATTCTAGACTTCCTGCTAAATGAAGATAGTCTAGATAGAGAGATGTCATAACTAAACTATTAGCTTAGTAGTAGAGATGTCACTCTATCAGGTCTAACAAAACCCGGTATCTATTGACAATTTCGGTGGCAAGTCACCTAAATTGTCAATAAGAATGTCACCTCTCGCTCAATCTCACTTGAGCATCACCGTGAAGGCGTCGGCGGGGATGTCAACCTTGCCGAAGCGCTTCATCCGCTTCTTGCCTCGCCGTTGCTTGTCAAGCAGCTTGGCTCGCCGGTCGGGATCTCCAGTGTGAATCTTAACCGTGACATCCTTGCGATAAGATGACAAATCTTCTCGGGCGATAAACTTACCGCCAATACTCGCCTGCAAGCTGACGGCGAACTGTTGTCTGGGAATCACCTCCTTTAATTTGCGAACTACCTCTCGCCCCAGCTTAGCCGACTCGGAGCGATGACACATCAGACTGAGTGCCGACACCAATTCACCGGCCACGTAGAAATCAACCCGCACCAGGTCACCTTCTCGGTAGCCAATCAGGTCGTAATTGTATGTCCCATAGCCCGAGGTCAAGCTCTTGAGCTGGTCGTAAAAATCAGTCAGCAGATTCGCCATCGGTGCTTCGAAATCAATCACCGCTCGCTCACCGATGTAGCTAATGCTCTTCTGCAACCCTCGCTTCTTGACGATCAGTTGGATGACCGAACCAACGTAATCAACCGGCACTACTATCTCACCACCAATCCATGGCTCAGCGATGCTGACTACCTTACTCCGATCAGGTAGCTCGTCAGCCGACTCGATAGTTAGCGCTGTGCCATCGGTTAGCTTGACCTGATAGCTGGTCGAGGGGTTGGTGACGATGAGTTCTAGCCCATACTCCCGCTCTAGCCTCTCCCGCACGATGTCCATATGAAGTAGCCCTAGAAAACCAAGCCTCAAGCCAAAGCCCAGCACCGGTGAATTCTCGGGCGTGTAGTGTAAAACACTATCGCTCAGGCTCAGCTTCTCGACCGCTTCCTTCAGAGCATCGTAGTATTCATTAGAAGTAGGGAAAAAGCCGGCATAGACGAACGGCTTGACCTCCCGATAGCCCGGCAGAGGCTTAATCTTGGTCGAGTCCGACTCGCCCGACCTGACCGTTACCGTGTCGCCAACCCGAGCCTCCCGAGTCGTCTTAAGGTTAGTCACGATATAGCCAATCTGGCCGGTTGCCAGAGCCGAATCAGCCATCATGCCCGGCGCCAGATGCCCTACTTCCAGTGCTAATGCCTTCGCCCCGGTCGCCATCATCCGAATAGAAGCACCTTTAGCCAGCTGCCCGTCAACCAGTCGCACATATAGCACGACACCCCGATAATCGTCGTAGTAGCTGTCAAAGATTAGCGCTCTGGTCGGCGCCGCTTGGTCGCCCTGTGGTGCCGGAATACGCTTGATGATCGCCTCCAGCACCCGGTCAACATTCTGCCCTGTCTTAGCGCTGACTTTGATAATATCCGCCTCTTCACAGCCCAGCAGACTAATGAGCTGAGCGCTGACTTTGGCCGTATCCGAAGCCGGCAAATCAATCTTATTAAGCACCGGGATGATGGTCAAGTTAGCCTCCATCGCTAAGTAGACATTTGTCAGAGTCTGAGCCTGGATGCCCTGAGTAGCATCAACCACCAGCACTGCTCCTTCGCAAGCCTCCAACGAGCGTGACACCTCATAAGAGAAATCAACATGCCCCGGCGTATCAATCAGATTAAGGTCATAGCCTCGGTAGCGCATCCTAACCGGCGATAGCTTAATGGTGATACCCTTCTCCCGCTCCAGCTCCATCGAGTCAAGCAACTGTTGCTTCATGGCTCGCTTCTCTACTGTACCGGTTAACTCCATCATCCGGTCAGCCAGAGTCGATTTACCATGGTCAATATGAGCAATGATGCAAAAGTTGCGCAAGTTCGCTAGACTAGTCATTTATCTTTACCCAGCATAAAACGCCCGCTCACTATCCGACCAAGCTTAGCGATGATCGGCTCCGCCTCTTCAATCCTTAGCAGTCGAGATACACCAAGATAAACCAGGATACTGACCGTCCCGATAACAGCTAGCGGGATTAATACCATGATCATATTCTGATTCTCAAACTTCAGGTTGATCCGCTGTACCATCAAGTAAGTAACGACCGACATCACACCACAAGCAATCAGCATCCGACTGATCTTGTGCCAGAATTGGCTATCAAATAGGTTCGGCACCCGACGCAAGATTAGTACCGTTAGACTGGTCAGCTCCAGAAGCGCCCAGATTACTTGTGCCCAAGCTATACCTCCCGCCCCCATATGCCAGCCGAAGACCAGCCAAATCTCCAGCCCGACCGAGACAGCCAAGGTCACTAGTGATACTAATAAGGGTGTCTTAGTATCTTGGAAAGCATAGAAGCTCCGCGACATAATGTGAAAGACCGATCTGAGGAAGATGGCTAAACAAAAGATACCTAAGAGCATAGCGATAGTTCCGTTGCCACCCCGGTCAATGATGGAGACAATATACCCCCGACAGAAGAACATCAGCATGGCAGTCGGTAGGCTAAACCAGATGATCATCCGCATCGCCGAACGAAGCTCCTTAGCAAATAAGTCCCGACGTCCCTCGCCGATTCGCTCAGTCAGCTGAGGAAAAGCAGCCGTAGCAATCGCCACCCCCACCAAGTTAATCGGCATATTATAAAGTGTGCTTGCCTGCTGATAAGCCCGGATCGTCCCATCCGCCATCCGACTAGCCAGATTAGTGTCAATGATTGAGCTGACATAGTCAAGCCCCTGATCAGCCGAGCGGGCTGGTAACAAGGTCAGGATCTTGCGAAAGCCCCGATTACGCCAGTAAATCTTAAACCGATAGTCGAAGCCCAGTCCAAGCAGCCCCAGACTGGATACGATTAACTGAAGTACCGCCCCCAGTACCACTCCTAGCGCCACACCCATGATCCCGCCACCAAAGATCTGATGACCGAATAGATTGATCCCGCCAGTAAACCAGATCGCCCCGATAATAATGCCTAAGTTATACATAGTTGGAGCTAGAGCATTAAAGACGAACCGTCCAACCGCTTGCTGCACCGAGGAAATGACCGTCGCCACAGCAAACAGGAAGGGGTTAATGGCGATCACCCGCATCATACTGATAGCTAGCTCTTGACCCGACTCCGACAGCCCCGGCCCAACGACATATTTAACTAAGATCGGAGCAAAAATCATGATCAGCACCGAAGTTACCATAGTGACCAGCGCTAAGAAGTTGATCAGGCTGGTACTCATCTGCCAGGCACTCTCCCGATTATTCTTAGCCAGACGAGAGTTAAAGACCGGGATAAAAGTCACTGCCAGTGCCCCACTGACTAAGAGCAAGTACATGAAGTCAGGGATGGTAAAAGCCACCGTATAGGCATCTATCCCCACCTTGTAGGTATCAAGATACATCGAATTAAGCAAACGATCCCGGTAGATTCCCAGTAGGGCCGAGACCAAAGTCGAGCTGGACAAGATGACTGCCGCCAGGCGAACGCTCATCTTCTGATTGGCTCGGGCGATAGCCACCAGCGCCCGATTACGTCGGCGTTGACGCTGGATTTTATTACGATCGGCGACCAGCTTATCTCCGCTCAGAAATAACATGTCGCCCCTCTCAGTATAGTTTCGCCGTTTCCGGTAAGACCATACCGTCTAAGATTGCCGCTACTTCATCAGCATCAAGCGTCTCATGCTCTAAGAGAGCATCTTTGAGTTTCTCTAGCAGAGCTCGATTCGTCTTGATGATATCCCGGGCTCGTCTGGTCGCTTCCTCTATCAGGTCACGAATCTCTTGATCAATCTCCTCGGCGGTTTTATCCGAGTAGGGCTTCTCCCTGGTAATCCGATCCATCATGAGTCCGCCCTCATCTTCGTGGAAAGATTGGTCGCTCAGTCGCTTACCCATGCCCTGTTCGATCACCATATCCCGGGCAATCGCCGTAGCATGGCGCAAGTCTGAGCTGGCACCACTCGTAACATGGTCTCGACCGTAGATAACCTCCTCGGCGATCCGACCACCCATCGCCCGTGCCAACTCGTCTTTATACTCTGACATGCTGGTGTAGGGTCGATCATGCTCAGGAATCGTCCAAGTGACGCCGCCGGTAGCGCCCCTAGGAATGATGGTTACCTTATGGACATTATCGCTGTCCGGTAGTACTTGCGCTACTAGAGCATGCCCACCTTCATGATAGGCCGTCATGATCTTATCCTTCTCACGCATGATATTACTGCGCCTCTCCGGACCGATCGCTACTTTCTCCAGTGCCTCAGTGACATCAGAATTATCTATCTCTTTCTTGTCCAAGCGAGCTGCCCGAATAGCCGCTTCGTTAGCGATATTAGCTAGGTCTGCTCCCGACATACCGGCCGTCTTAGCTGCTAAGGCGTTTAAGTCGACATCAGCGTTAGTCGGCTTCTCTCTGAAATGTACTTTCAGGATAGCTAAGCGGTCCTGACGCTCCGGCAAGGTGATATTTACCCGTCGGTCAAACCGACCCGGGCGTAGTAAAGCCGGATCCAGTACGTCAGCTCGATTAGTTGCCGCTAGGACGATGACATTTTGATCTTTCTCAAAGCCGTCCATCTCCACTAAGATTTGGTTCAGGGTCTGCTCCCGCTCATCATGACCACCGCCCATACCGCTACCACGACGACGACCTACAGCATCAATCTCGTCGATAAAGATGATACACGGTGCATTCTTCTTCGCCTTGTCGAAGAGATCACGCACCCGACTTGCCCCAACGCCGACGAACATCTCGACAAACTCTGAGCCGGAGATGCTAAAGAATGGTACGCCTGCTTCGCCGGCCACCGCTCGAGCCATCATCGTCTTACCCGTCCCCGGTGGGCCAACCAATAAGACTCCTTTAGGGATCTTGGCGCCGAGACCGAGGAACTTCCTGGGGTGGCGTAAGAAATCGACCACCTCGGCTAAGTCTTGCTTAGCATTGTCATTACCGGCAATCTCGGAAAACTTGGTCTTGGTGCGGTCCATACCGTAGAGCTTCGCCTTACTTTTACCAAAGCTAAGCGACTGATTATTCTGCGCCCCAGCCTGGCGCATCATCCAGGCAAACAGTAGGAGCATCAGCAGGACGGGCACGACTATCGAAGCGATATTCCAGATAATGTCACTGGTGTTATCCGGCGGGACGACCACATACTTGGTCTTACTGAGCTTTAATCCCTGCTCAGATGCACTTGCCCCCGAAGGAATCCGAGATACCTTAGAGGGTGACTGTTCTGCCTGACCCTGACTATTCTTCATGTAGACTGACAAATTCGACCCTGATTCGACGATCTTAGCGACCTTACCCTGATTAACTTGATTCACCAACTCGGAGAAAGATATCTCAGCTGACTGCCCCTCTCGCTTGATCAGACCAAAGATTGCCACAGCAAAGATAATCAAAACAGCGTAGAAAACCAAGTTCTTCGGGCTATGACCCGACTTGTTGCGATTCGACGAGGCAGGGCGCCTCGGCGGAGTATTGTTATCTGGTTTCATGCTGTATATTCTAGCATATTACGAGTCAGACTACTCTTCTCGCATATCACGGATCGGGCTACGCCTGACATTACGGATCAGGGGCAAGGGGCTATAAGTGTTTCATGTTCTGACTTCCCCGGAAGACTCTTCTGCAGTGCGAATTAATAACCTGAGAAGGGTATAAGTTAAAAAGGTCACTTCCGCTTACGATGTGACCTTTTTAACTAGTTTTGTCCTTTGTAAACGACAAATCGTGTACACTCAGCCGCACTCCAACTCGCTTCCAGCGCATTTGTTTACCAGACCTGCCGACCTTAGCAAAGAGTAAGAGTTGCCGTAGCTGAGGTGAAGTCAGATACCCGTTAGTTGCATAGCGAAGTAGCTCTATCGCCACTCGGCTAGGCAGCATGATCAGATCATAACGGCGCAACACTAACCGACCTTGCTTATCTCTAGTACTATGCCGAGCACAGTAATGCTCTAACTCTTGCTCAATCTGCCGGCGCAAATGCTTCTGCCTCTCGTATAGCCGGGTTAGCTTCGCTTTGTCGGCCGGTGACCGGCTAGCCAACAAAGCCCGGAGACGATTGCGCAGATATCTCGGGCTGTCATTAGTCTGATCTTCTCGCCAGGCTAGACCATGCTCTATGGCATAGCTAACTAACTCTGCTTTAGCTATATCAAGGAGCGGTCGGAGTACCCGTGGCTGATTCATCGGCGCTAGTCCTCGCCAGCCCGTCCCTCGCACTATGTTAAGAGCGATGGTCTCGAGTAAATCATCCTGATGATGCGCTGTTACCAAGTAAACCGGATCATCTCTCGCTATCGCCTCCGCCACCCGCCGGAAGAAATCATAACGATACTGACGAGCCACTGCCTCACCGGTAGCAGCAGCCAACTTACCGCAACCACACCGCGCTGCCACCCCGTAGTTACGGCACTGCTGCCGGACAAACTCGGCATCCTCAGCAGATACTTTCCCTCTGATACCATGGTCATAATGTACTACTACGAAGTCTGCCGGAAATTGCGCTCCGCTAAGATATTTCTCCCGGAAGCCATGGTAGTTTGTCGCCACCATGTCCAGCAGCACCATTGAGTCTACTCCACCCGACACGGCCAGGAGATACTTAGTCATAGCTGTATTTTACTATATTGCATTATCGATACTACATGGTCTAGCACTTGACAATATAGCTTATGTTTGTTATTATCTTGGCAGTTGCAACAAATAAACAATCTAATAAAAGGACATCCGATGAAGAAAATGAACCAACCAAGCACCCCCAACCAAACAGAGAGCTATAGCTGGAATCGACAACGCAGTAGCGCCGAACTAACCAGCTTTATTCAGAAGAAGTTAGCTCAGCTCGCCACCGTCGAGCTGGTAGATTGATATCATAGACAGCAAGTAAAATAGAAGCCCTCCGCTAGGGGGGCTAAATTATTCCTTGGTGGCGGGGGTTGGATTTGAACCAACGACCTCTTGGTTATGAGCCAAGCGAGCTGACCAGACTGCTCCACCCCGCGATCAATTGTATAGTCCACTTGGTAGCACCGACTGGGCTCGAACCAGTGACCTCGGGCTTATGAGTCCCACGCTCTGACCAGCTGAGCTACGGTGCCGGACAAATACGTTAAGTAGTATATCAGATATCTGTAATATGGCAAATGCAGGGGTGCTAGCCATATAATTATAGAGTGGAATACCTAGACATTATTAAGAAGTATCTCCCCGGCACGATTAACGTCGTCAAACTCAACTCGTTTTCTTATGATCGACTTAATTTCACCCTGCTTAGGATTAATAATGGCTCTAAGCATCCCACCGAGGCTGTGTTATTCGACGGCGGAATAGCCGAACCGTACACCGCTGACGACATCATCATGAGATTGACTGATGGACGAGACAGCACCGGCTGGTTTCGCTTAGACGGCGCCGGTACAACCGATCAAATGGTAGCCGACGACACTAGATACACCAGCCCCGATGGCCGGATCTACTTCTTAGCCTGTATTAATCATCCACCTTCTATTGGTACTTCATCCAGCTCAACAGCAATTCCGCCTAGCTAGACTAACAAGCGTTATTTCTCATACCAACCCACTACGTTCTAGGCTATAGAGCTCCGCTTGGCAAGCCACTCCTCTTTAGTGATGGCGTTCACGCACTCAGTTCGCTTCTCATGCATCAGCGGAACATCAGCTTCTTTATTACTCCACTGGTACTTGAAGCCGGCTTTCTCATGAAGGTGTTTTGATCTATCGTTACCTTCGTAATAACAAGCCCATATCTTATTCATACCAATATCTTCGAAAGCATGTCGCATTACTTCCTCTAAGGCTTCTGACATTAAGCCTTGGCCCCAAAAAGGCTTGCCAATCCAACAACCGACTTCGCATTCGTCATCTCTCTTGACTATATCGCTATGCTTTAGCTTCAGTTTAATATCCCCAATGGCTTTGTCGTCTTCCTGTAGGCAGACCGCATACGACTCCTCCCCGATTAGCACATTCTTAATAATGTTAAGGCTCTCCGCAGTATCCCGATGTGGTGGCCATCCGCAACTCGGTCCTACATCGGGGTCACTAGCATATTTATATAGATCATCCGCATCACTTTCTTTCCAGTTACGCAAGATTAACCTGTTTGTTCTTAGCACCATAGTAAAACCCCTTTCTTACTCTAACTACTTGTTAATATAGTACTCCAGTATTCTGATATCTCTCAAAGCCATAAACTTCGTCCTGTAGACAGAATCGTATTGCGAAGCTTTAAGGCTTCTGAATGATCGTTTCATTTTATCTAGCGCTTGAAGCTTCGGTAACCAAAGGCATTTGGTCTCTTCTGCCTTTTCTTTATCTGTCAGATGATCAGACTCTAAGGTAACCGTCTTTCTCGCTTCGTAAACAAACGAGGACTGTCGGAAGTTCTCTTGCGACTTGTGCTCATTTGCCACGCCCAGTTCCCTTATTACATTCACGATACAACCCAGCTCTTCCTCACATTCTCGCCTAAATGCCTGCTGAGCATCTTCACCATCTTCTACACCACCACCGGGTAACTTGTACTCATTTTTAACCGCCTTGTAAATAAGAGCTATTTCACCTTTGTCGTTGAGGACTATCCCTCTTACGCCAAGCCGTATAGTAGGCTCATTGGTAGACACTGCAGGTACTATGCTGAAGTCTTGATCAGTTATCTTGACGATCTCTTTCATAAGACTTTGTTCTATATACTCCTTATAGCACTCATTACACAAAAATGCATTTTTGCAATAATGTGTAACGAGGAAATCGCTGCGCTATTTAGCGTACTCTATCGCTCTGGTCTCTCGGATAACGTTAACCTTGATGGTGCCTGGGTACTGCATGGTCGATTCAATCTTATTTGCGATATCTCTGGCTAACTTGACCGACGACAGATCATCAATCTTCTCAGGGCTGACAATCACTCTGATCTCCCGGCCGGCCGAAATAGCGTAGGCTTTATCGATACCATCAAATGATGTAGCGATATTCTCCAGATCTTTCATCCGCTCGGCAAAGTTCTCCGAGCTGACATTGCGAGCCCCCGGTCTGGCACCCGACATAGCATCACAGACCCGAACGATAATTGCCTCCGGCGTAGTCGCCTCGATATCGTCATGGTGTGCCTCTATAGCATGAGCGATCCGCTCGTCCATACCGTATTTACGAGCCAGTGCTGCCCCGATATGATGGTGCTTACCCTCTATCCGGTGGGTTACTGCCTTGCCTACATCATGGAGCAAAGCAGCCGTCTTACTAATGCGCACATCGGCTCCGATCTCTTCGGCGATCATCCCGGCTAGCTGAGCCATCTCGATAGAATGCTTGAGAACATTCTGCCCATAGCTGGTACGAAACTTCAGCTCGCCCAGTAAGTGCACCATCTCTGTCGGGATGCCAACTACACCGGCTTCCCGAGCAGCATCCTCGCCGGCTCGCTGAACTTCTTTATCGATCTGGCGCTCTGCCTTAGCTACCACCTCCTCAATCCGAGCCGGGTGAATCCGGCCGTCTTTCATCAGCATCTCTAGTGACAGGCGAGCAATCTGGCGTCGCACCGGGTCAAACGAGCTGAGCACCACCATGCCCGGTGTATCGTCGACCAAGATATCCACCCCGGTAGCTCGTTGTAGAGCCTGGATATTGCGCCCCTCTTTACCGATGATGCGCCCTTTCATCTCATCATCAGGCAGCTCAATCGCCGTGATAGTCCGCTCTGCCGTTACATCAGAGGCGAGGCGCTCCATCGCCGTCACGATGATCATCTCAGCCCGCTGTTCGGCATCACTTTCAGCATCTCGCTGTAGCTTATCGACCAGCTCAACCAGGTCACCCTTGGTCTCTTTCTCAGTTGCTTTCATCAGTTTCTCAGCCGCCTGTTTCTTGGTCAGCCTGGCGATCTTCTCCAGCTTGGAATGAGCCTGCTCTTTGATCTGGATGATCTCACCCTTCAAATCCTCTATCTCCTGCTCACTCTGGCGTAGCTTCTCCGACCTGGTGTCCAGCTCACTGATCTTATTGATCAACGAGTGCTCTCGCTCCGCCACCTTGTCTTCAGCCTTCTTCACCTCACGACGAATATCGTCAGCTTCTTTCTTGGCTGAACGACTGGCATTGAGGATGATTTCACTAGCCTTGTTCTTAGCATCGGCAATCATCTGATCAACAGTCGTCTCCGCCTTGGCGTTACGAGACTTAGCGACAGCCAGAGCTACTCCGCCACCAATAGCAAACGCCACTAGGGCGATCAGTACATATATCATATTGCTTCCTTTCCGGTTCTAGCCGAGGCTAGAAATGTATATCAGATTTAATCACTTAGTTCATGCGGTAAAAAGTCTACCTACGTTAATTGTAGCATACATGGTCCGGCAGACCGGGTTCTTTAGCTGCTTAAATCAAATTAGTCAACGAATATTTTAGCTAAGGTAGGTTGATCGCTATTTATTTCTTTGCTGAAGTGATGTGCGGCCTCGCCCCATAAGTCGGTAGGACGATTTTGTCGTTATCACCTGCTCGTAAGCGTCTAACCCCACCAGCTCGCCATTCATCCCCGGTAGTACATACTATGTTAATTTGCTGAGCATAGGCGATGGCATTAGCTACAGCAGCTCCGATCCGTAGTCCGGTAAAAGATCCCGGCCCCTTAAAGACAATTATTCCTTTTAGTTCCTCATATTTACCACCGAGCAAAGCGTCTATCTCACCCGGCAGATCCCGGGCCAGTTCCCGATCAGCCAGCCAGATCTTTTGCTTCGCTATTTCACCATCACTAGCCAGCAGATATAACTCCGCTTCGGCTTGGTCAGTCTTTAGTGCCAGATACATGGTCATATTTTACCACGAGGCCATGCTATAATTTAGTTAATTACTGGAGGAGGATAGATGGCGAAGAAGGAAAGTAAGACGATGTCAAAGAAATCAGCCGACGATAGCGGTAGGAAGGAAGCACTAGATCTAGCCGTTAGTCAGATTAGCAAGCAATTCGGCGATGGCTCAATCATGAAGCTGGGTGACGCCTATAAGATCAATGTTGAGACCTCGCCATCAGGCACTCTGTCGCTAGACTTAGCCCTAGGCGGCGGTTACCCCAGAGGGCGCATTATCGAGATATATGGTCCTGAGTCGTCCGGCAAAACTACCCTAGCCCTGCATGCCGTAGCTGAGATTCAGAAAGCCGGTGGTACCGCCGCTTTCATCGACGCCGAGCATGCTCTTGACCCACAATACGCCGGTCGCCTGGGCGTCAATATTAACGACCTACTGGTCAGCCAACCCGACAATGGCGAACAAGCTCTAGAGATAGTCGAGACCTTGGTTCGTTCCAACGCCGTCGATGTGATAGTGCTGGATAGCGTCGCCGCTCTAGTACCTCAGGCGGAAATTGACGGTGATATGGGTGATAGCCTGCCCGGACTCCAGGCTCGATTAATGTCACAAGCTCTCCGCAAGTTAACCGGCATTATCAATAAGAGTAAGGCAACAGTCATCTTCATCAACCAGATTCGGATGAAGATCGGCGTCATGTTTGGCAATCCCGAGACAACCACCGGTGGCAACGCCCTCAAATTCTACGCCTCACAACGCCTCGATATCCGTCGGATCGGTCAGATCAAGCAGGGCGACGACGTGATCGGCAACCGAGTCAGGGTCAAGATCGTCAAAAACAAGATTGCCCCGCCATTTCGCCAGGCAGAGTTTGACATCATGTATAACGAAGGCATTTCTACCACCGGTGATGTTTTAGACTTGGCAGTCATGCACGATATCGTTCAGAAGTCAGGCGCTTTTTATAAATATAATGACGAGACGATTGGGCAAGGTCGTGAGGCAGCTAAAAAATACCTCAAAGACAACCCCGATAAATTAGCCGAGATTGACGGCAAAGTTCGCCAATCAGTCGCCGACAAAGAGAATCTCTAAGCTTACCTAGCCTATGCGCATCACCAAGGTCGCCCCAGCTGCCAGAACTGCCGGTCGCTATAATATCTTTGTTGACGGTCATTACAGCTTTAGCCTGGACGAGTTTCAGCTGGTCCAGCATAGCCTCCATAGTGGACAGGAAATCAACGAGACCAAGCTGGCTGAGCTTCAGGCTGAGTCGGACTTTGGTAAGAATTACATCAGGGCGGTCGATCTGATCAGCCGACGACTCCGCTCTGAGTGGGAGATCCGAGATTATGCCGGACGCAAGCAGTGGAGTAAGGATAATACCGAGCGAGTCATTGCTCGTCTACACAATAGAGGCTACTTGAATGATCCGGTTTTCGCTCGGGCATTCGTTCGGTCTCGCCGGTCTACCCGGAAATATTCCCGCCGTCGAATCAAGCGAGATCTGGTCAATAAAGGTATTAGTCACCGGATTATTCAGCAAGTCTTAGACGAGGGAGCCGGCATGGCTGATGATGATGCCCTAGCTAATCTGGTCGCTAAGAAGTATCATCGCTACGATGATATCAACAAGCTCAAAGCCTATCTAGCTAGAGCCGGCTTCAGATACGACGACATCAACAGAGCAATTGAACAGTACCACGAACAAGGTTCACAATGAGTAAGTGAGCAGGATATAATATTATCTTCACTGGATTATATTATTAGTATTATCCCTGAATCATAACAAGAAGCCGTAGATACCTAGTATGCGACCGACTTACTTATCTAATACACTTTTTATCATCACAATAAATGACAATTCTAGTACTATCATCTTCTGCCATGATGTGACAGTAGCCACCGACCGGATAAGTGAACTTTGGGTCGGTATGACCAAAGTCGAGACCGGCAATTATCGGAATGCTTGGGTTAATGTTCTTAGAGAGAATAATATCACCGACCACATCTTCCGTCGCTTGAGACTTACCCTGGAAACGACCGATCAAGATTGCTCTGACTTGGCGAAAATACGACTGTTGCATCAGAGATTGAACATTTCGTTCAAATGTTTCAGGTATTGAGTCATAACTATCATCTTCTATACATAAGATGATATTACCTTTAATTTTCGGGAAATACTCTGTACCATTTAGTAAGTTCAGACTACAGAGATTACCACCAATCATCGTTCCTATAGCCGACCCACCTTGTACAATACGTGGTCCACTATTTTTCCATATTCGTTGTGGTAAACTCTCGTCGTTGTTCCACGAAAAGTCGTACCAACGTTTTGTTGGCTGTACTTCATAAGAATCAGGGTAGTCTGTCAGTAAGCACCGCTGGAAATATTTCAATGAATAGTCAGACTCTAGCGGCAGACCAAAACAATAGAAATTTGGCATTGCATAGGTTATTAATCCGGTTTTTGCCAGAATCGCATGATTTAAGATAATAATATCAGAGAACCCGCCAAAGATCTTTGGGTTGTCCTTAATAATTTGCCAGTTGATTTTATTGAGCAACTGATTTGAATTGAAGCCACCAATAGCTGCTAAGATACACTTCACATTACTATCAGTAAATGCCTCTTCTAAGTCTTTGACCTTTTCTTCATCCGTCGGGCAACCCCGCTGATTTTGCGAGAAAACATTATCGCTAAATGTAACCCTTAGCCCAACCGACTCCAGTGTTGACTGAGCTCGTCGTAGAGTCACCTTACTAATATCACTCGCTGAGCGTGCGGGTGCAACTATCCTTACTTCGTCGCCTGGTTTTAATTTATCCGGTATCATACACATTTCCTTCCTTGAATCTCACCAATTAAAAATCATCCCGCAGGAGGCAAAATAACAACAATAAACTCCTGCTTAATTATGGGAGTGGTGATGATGCTGTAGGAATAATCTCGTCATATAGTTATTATATCAGACCCATTATAGTTAGATGGGAGTAGGTAGTGACCTCGCTTGATATAGTCAATTAGGTTAGGTGATAAAATGCCTCATAACTCTTATGCTAAAATATATCTAATATGCTAGTAGGGATTAATCATCTGATCGGGGCACCGGTGATGAGTCTGCAGACCGGGCAGCCCCTAGCCCGTCTCGATAGCCCGATCATCAACCCCCACAATCTACGGATCGTTGCCTTCTACGTCAGTGGTCCGAAAGTAGATTTCAAGCCGGCCGTAGTCTTCACCGACGATATCCGAGAGTTTGGCGAGATCGGCGCTATCGTTGATTCGTCAGACAATGTCCTGTCGCCTGAGGGGATGGTACGCCTGCTGGAAGTGATCAATTATAATTTTCTCCTCACAGGGCTACCCGTATCAGACGATCATCATCAGAAGATAGGCAAGGTAGATAGTTTTACCGTCGACCCGGTTAATTTTATGATTCGCCAACTCTACGTCAAGCCGACCCTACTACAAAGGTTCTTAGTGGCTAATGTAGTGATTAACCGCCAGCAAATAATCAAGATTGAGCCAAAGCGAATTATCGTCAAGGCTCCCACAGTCCAGCAGAAACAAGCTTCGCCCGGTAGCGAGGGTTCACACTTCCTCGACCCTAAGCTGGACAATCCCTTCCGCAAGAAACCGACTCCCAGTCCGAACCAGGCTAGGTCGGATGACAACTAGCTAATCTCTGCTACAATATAGCCATGGATGAGATGATCGCTCATTATGTGCATAGCTTGATCAAGTGGTTTAATGATCTAAACTCGGTTCAGATCCTAGTGACAATTGTCGTCGCTTATCTGTTATGTAAAGCAACTCGACCTCTGGCTCACACCATCATCAACCGCTTCGTTAAGGCACAGCGATATGAGACAAATCTAAATAAGATTGAGCGACAAAAACGAGCCAAGACTTTAGCCGATCTCTTCTCTTTTATCATCAAGCTAATGATCATTCTGACGGCTATCTACACCGTCTTAACTGATATGGGGATCAACCTGGCGCCGGTCATCGCCTCAGCCGGAGTGATCGGCGTGGCACTCGGCTTTGGTGCTCAGGCAGTCGTCAAAGATATGCTGGCCGGATTCCTGATCGTACTGGAAAATCAGTACCGAGTTGACGATGTAGTGCGCCTGTCCGGAGTCGGCTTCCCCAGCATCCCGGTCGAGGGAACGGTTCGCTCCATCACCTTGCGTAAGACTACTCTGAGGGATCGGGACGGCAATGTTCATATCGTCCCCAACGGCTCTATCACCGAGGTCATTAACCGCACTTTAGGCTACTCTAAGTTCCGTTTCACCTTTGCCGTCGATGTCGGTACTAATGTTGTCGATATTATCAAAGTGGTTAATCAGACGGGGGAGGACATGGCTCGTGATCGCACCTGGAGGAAAGCCATTGTCGACGCTCCGCATTACGACGAGTTCGGTACGATTGGTAAAGAAGGTATCAATGTGACCGTCAGCGGCACCACCATGCCCGGCTACCAGTGGAAGGTTAGTGCCGAGTTTCGCAAACGCCTAGTCTCTAATCTACAGAAGTCCGATATCTCGATCGCCGACCTTGAGGGATGATGAATATCGACCCCTCCTTAGAACCCGACGATTACATCATCACTAGGAAGCGTAAACTGTATAAATTCGCCTCTTTTGCGAGACTGGCTAATTGTTATAGTGAGACCAAGTGGCAGGAAGCCAAACAGTCTATCCTATATAACGCACTACCGGTCACCCTGGAGGTTGGTGCCGGTGATGGACTGTTTCTGACTAAGCTTGCCGAGGTTCATCCCGAACGGCAGTTTATCGCTCTAGACCGCAAGAGTGATCGGCTGTACCGTGGCGCTAAGTTAGCTAACGAGTCAAAGCTTACTAACATCCTCTATCTCTGGTCAAATGCCGATAATCTCCGACGCCTCCTGCCCGATCAGCTGATCCAAACAATCTGGCTAACCTTCCCTGACCCCTGGCCACAGGAATCAAATATCAAGCATCGCCTGACTAACCGGCAACACCTCCTCAGCTATCATCAGCTACTGGCGCCTAACGGTCGGATCAAGCTGAAGACCGATAACGACAACTTATTTGACTGGTCGGTTCAGCAGTTCACTACGGAAAAGTGGCGGATTGACCGGCTGAGTCATGATCTATACGGCGATAAGATAACTGGTGACGCTACCGTCAAGACCACCTACGAAGAACGCTATCTGGCCGAAGGTAAAAAGATTAACTACCTAGCTGCCGGTAAAGTCTAACGGCTACCGGCAGTAGCCGAACCGGCGCCATAAACGATGACGAAGTCTGACTTGGTATGATAACCGGCTAGACCGCTTTGAACCGGCTCAACATTGTATTTATGCTTGAGCGCTTCGGCTGTCTTAGTCATGGTACTATTCAGCTGGTAAATCGTCACCGCCGGTGTAGCTAGAGTCGGCGCATTAGAGATTACCCCGACAGTATAGCCATCAGTCTTTAGCCCGGCTGCCTTACCGGCTGCTAAGCCTTCTTGCCCCGAGCCGTTCAGTACATCTATCACCGCACCCTCCCGCACTACCGGATTCTTGCTGAGATTCTTAGCGATATAGGCTTGGATCACCGAGTAGTCGAATACACCGGCTACCGGCACCTCACCGACATAAGCTCCACCACTGGAGTAAGATTGGATTAGATCCTCACCACCATCCTGCCGTCCAACGAAGGGTAGCTGTTTGATCTCAGCTAGCTTAAGCTTCGAGGCGACGCCGATAAGTGTCTGGACGTGGCTAGTGTCAAAGCTGGAGATCAGATTGTCACCCATACTGTTAATCAAGCCATTCACCGAGGTGGGATTAAGAATCGTCCCCACCGCCAGAGCCTTCTGCTGTAAGGCGGCTAGGATCTTTTGTTGATTCTTTTCTCGGTCATAGTTACTGCCGGCCAAGCCATAGTCACCCGGGTTGTGATTGCGGGCTCGAGCCAGAGCCAGAGCCTTTTCGCCGTCCAGGTGAGCAATCTCACCATTAGCAAAACGTAGCTTCGTCCCCGAGTCATAGATGCCTCGTCGGTCAGTACTCTCGATCTTAACATCTACTCCGCCAACCGCATTAACTGACTGAACTAGCGCCGTCCAGTCGGCATGCATATAGTAATGAACGTTTAGTCCTAAGATCTCACTAACCTTACTCATCAGTGCCTGCGCCCCGGCTTTCTCATCCTTATTTTTAGTATAAGCACAGTAAAAGACCTCGTTCAGCTTGCCCGAGGTACGACCGAGAGCCGGGCATTTATACTTGACGTATAGGTCTCGGGGTAGGCTGATCATATAGGCGTTATTCTTGTCTTGGTCAATGGATACCAGCATGATCGAATCGGTTAGCATGGCTCCATCCCAAGCGTTCTCGCTCATCGAGTAGCCAGAGGTACCGAAGATCAGAATATTGGTTCGACCGTTTTTATCTTCCGCTAAGCGAGCTTTATTAGTAAAGATGGCTAGGGGATTACCCTTAAAGATCTTACCGCTGGCCAGCAGTGCTTTCACCCCTAAGTAACCGGCTATCCCCAAGAGGACAACGATGATAATGATGACGATTCTCTTGATTATCTTACCCTTGGATAAGTGACGCTTCGGCTTAAGCTTGGGCTGATCCGGCATTTGACGCTGACGACGTCTGGTCGGATGTGCCGGTACCTCGTCAGCAAGGTCCAAGTCGCCAATTTGCGACAGAGAGTCCTCAATGTCGCTCAGCAACTTATCTTCCGGTGTCATCACCGGACGACGATTAGACACCCGACGGGGAGGAGTAACGCCGGTAGTAGAAGCCTTAGAGACCGGCTTCTTAGTCGGTTGGCTAACCGGTCGAGGTCGCACCACAAACCCGTCGATAGACTTAACTCGCTTTACCATACTTAACTTTAGCATTTTAGCAAACTAGCCACCACCAGTGCAACGCTATATGTGGTATGATGTATAGGTATGAGAGGCAGATCGTCATTTGTCTTCACTATCTTACTTATGATCGGCGATGCCTTAGCTGTAGTCAGCGCCTATAGTATCGCTTTTATCCTCCGAGTTAAGATCAGTGGTACACCCATTCACAACTCCATTCCTGCTAACACTTATCTCCAATCTCTCCTTTTATTGGTTCCCTTTATCATCATAATTTTCAGTGTGATCGGCCTCTATCAGACCAGCCAACGTCGTACCGCCAGTTCAACCGTTGGGCGCCTACTGCTGGGGGCATTCTTAGCTATGATCTTCATGGTCTTCATCGACTATTTTTATGCTGAGCATGTCTTCCCGGCTAAGAAAGTCCCCCTCTATGGTTTAGCGATATCCATCGTCCTCTTGGGGCTGGTGCGGGGATTGCTCTACTTGGGACGCTATCTACGCAACCGCAGCAACATTGGGCTACCTAATGTCTTAATCGTTGGCGACAATGAAACAGCTAAATTACTGGTGAGAGATATTAAGCGACCGGGTAGCAGCTATCACCTGCAAGGCGTAGTCGGTGATGGACGATTAAAGTGGACTAATTACAAGACTTTCGACGAGGCGGTAGCCAACTTCCTGCCCAATATCATCATCCAGGTCACTACTACCGAGAAGCCCAAGGTTGACAGTAAGATTCTGGCTTTTGCTCAGAAGCACTACATCGACTTTATGTTCGTCCCCAGTGATGTCAACGACTTATCAGACCACTTGGAGACTGAGTTATTTATGGGTGATATCCCGGTCATGATCGTCGAGCCTACTCGTCTGATCGGCTGGGGACGTATCATCAAGCGGCTATTTGATATCGTCGCCAGCTTCTTCGCCATCATCATCTTGTCGCCGGTTTTTCTCTTAGTCTTCATCGCCGAGAAGCTAACTGACCACAAGGTTAGTGCTATCTTTCATCAGGTGAGGTTAACTAGAGGCGACCAGCTTTTCACTCTCTATAAGTTCCGGACTCAGTACGCCAAGTATGACGGCACCACCCCCGAGCAGGCCTTCAAGCGAATGGGGAAGCCCGAGCTGATCGAGAAATATCGGGCTAATGGCGACTTCCTCGATGACGACCCCAGAGTTACCCCGATCGGTCGTTACCTGCGTCGTTTTTCTCTAGACGAATTGCCTCAGCTCTTCAATGTGCTGAAGGGTGATATATCACTGGTTGGGCCCCGAGCATTGATCCCTCAGGAGCTAAACAGATATGAGCAGAAGCACAAGATCCTCAATGTAAAGTCCGGCATCACCGGATTAGCTCAGATATCCGGTCGACGAGATTTACCTTGGGAGCAACGACGGAAGCTGGATATTTATTACGTACAGAATTGGAGCTTCGGGTTGGATATTCAGATCTTATTTAAGACTGTCCGGCAAGTTTTTACCAGCCGAGGTGCCGTCTAGTAGCTTAGCGCTTAGCAGCGCTAGCACTAGATAGATATGCAGGGCATTAGGTAGCCCGCTAAAGAAGCACCACTGCGCCAGGTAAGCAACCAAGATAACTAGTGCTAAATAATCTCGTCGCTGAGAGCATAACCTCCCGTATAGTGCCACTAGTCCACCCAATAAAACTAGACCGATCAACCCTCGCTCTAACAGGACTTCGACAAATTCATTTTGGACTATCTCCTTTTGGTACTGACTTCCCGTCTGCCGAGCTAAGACTATCCCGGCTGAGCCCAGTCCGGTGCCAAAAAGTTGCCGACCGAGCTGGTTAGACCGCCAAGCAGCCAGAGCAGTCTTCGTCAGACTTAGTCGCACGTTAGTCGACTCAGCAACGTAGCCACGATAAGCCGGCTGTTTATCGTGCTCTCGAGGAATCGACGGCAGGGAAGTCGGCGATTTCCGCTGATAGGGAAGCCGGATGATTCCCATTGATAGATGATTCAGACTGGTCGATACCGCCTGGGTAAAGCTACTGTCGATCCGTGGATTAGCGCTGGCTAGGGCACCTTGGCAGATCAGACAGATCACTAGAGATAAGGCGACCGACCCTACTACCGCTAGTATACGACGCCACTTTCTGACCAGCAAGATCATCACTACCAGGCTAGCCAGATAAGCATAGATTGCTCCTCGGGATAATGTTAGCCATAAAGTGGTTAACATTAGTACTAACAGTAATGACTGTCTAGCATAGCTATGCTTCCCCTGCAAGATTAGATAAGTAATATAGAGAAGTGGTGCCAGTAGTAAACTACCTAAGAACTGCGGTTCGATCGCCAGTAGGTTTGGCCGGATGAAGCCAAACTGTCCCGCCACACATCCGGCACACAGCCCGAAGGTATGGCGATCAGCGATAACAAATGTCCCTAAGATTATCTGGATAATCGCCAAGAGACAAGCCGAAGCCGTCGCCCGGATAGCTACTCTCACCAGCTTTGGTAATAGCCGACACAGTAGACGACGCTCAGCCACTAACGCTAAGAAGATGAGATACAGCGTGGCGTATACGGCAAAAGTCAGTAGACCTCTAGTACGATTATCTGACCAGATTACACATAAACCGGACCAGCCAACAAAGGCACTAGCCAGCTGGACCGGCCTCGATTGCTTTAGTTCCGACCGGTGGCACCAAACCCTCGGTAACCCGACAATTGCCAATATCACAACATAAATCAGTGCCAGTGACAGCTCGTAGTTCATCGTGCCATCTTCCGCCAAACTGATTCGTGGTAAATAAGAAAACCAGATCATAATTGGCGCCATGAGCCAGAGCCGTTCCAGTAGTGACAGCCGCCAAAATGTCTTCAATTCAGTTAGAACTGGCTTTGATTTACCGGTCACTGCTCTATTATCTGCTTAATATTCTTCCGAAAGTGCTCCGCAGAGAAACGTTCAGCTGATTTAACCACTTGGTCATGCTTAAATTGTGCGACGTTAAATCTTCTTATTCCCTCGGCCAAACTATCAACCGTTTGTTCCGGGAAAAATAGTCCATTTACTTCTTCTCTGATGATATCAGCCGACCCGCCACGCCGGAATGCCAGTACCGGCAACCCGCTCGCTAATGCCTCGACCGGTACGATGCCGAAAGGCTCCAGGCTAGGAAAAATTAGCCCCTTAGCTGACCGATAATATTTAACTATCTCTCCCACCCCATTATATTTAGGTAGGAACTTGATCTGTGAGCTACCACCCGCCAGTTTCACCAGTGAATTATGCTCCGGTCCACTACCGATCACCAGTAAGTTCTCTCTAGTTTTCAGGCAAGCTTGGATAGCTAAGTCAAATCTCTTCCAGTTCACCTGCCGACCAGCTACGACATAAAAGTCTCTCCCCTTAAATAGCTCTTGGCGGATCTGACGAATATCCTTCGCTTTTACTTGCTGACTGACTAGCTTGATCTGGTCTACTTGGGCCAGAGGAAATAACACTTGACTAGGTCTACCATAGTAACGCTTGATCTCATCTGCCACATAGTGTGAATTAGCCAGTAAAGCATCAGGGCGCTGAGCCGCTCGCCAATCCGAGCGACGCATCGGCTTGACTAGTATCCTCAGTCCAAAACGAGCTAGCCAATTCAGCTTACCGAAGCCGGGGTTAGCGATATATTGATCATACATACCCCAATAATACTGGGTCGGCGGACCCTGCAGATAGGCAATATGACGAGTACCGCTCGCCACCTTGATACCTTTACATTCAGCATTACAAACTGAGATAACGATATCATAGCCGGTCAGGCGTAAGTGATTAAAGTAGTGCGCTCGCAAAGGAGCGATGAACTTACGTAAAGCCCTGGGCAGAATATTTAGCCGACCCGTAATCACTCGTTTGCCTTGAAACTTGGTAGCTGAACGAGGACGATATTGCGAAGTATAGATCGGTGCTTCGGGAAAAATCTTAGTTAGCTCTAAGAGTACTTGTTCTGCCCCACCAATCTCCGTCAACCAATCACAGACTAGAGCTATGCGGGGATTGCTATCTGCCTCACTAGACATTACCTGTTTTTAGTTAAGTACTCTAAGTAATCAGCTTGACCGGCTACCTGATTACTCAGGTTCAGCATATCTATATGCTGACGATATCGTTTGCTCAGCTTGAACCAAACCCGTTTTAGTAGATTCTTAGTTTGCTCTTTCAGTTTTAGCATTGGCAAGATCTTGAGTGTCCGCCAAACAGCTCGCTGAATCCCCGGGTCAGCCTGCTGAAAATCGTCATAATTTTGGTCGATAAACTCTCGTACCGACAACTGTGTCTCTAGTTTACCTTTACGAGTCTGGTTGTCGTGAGCATAGCTATAGTCCTGGATCAGGCGGAGCCAGAAGAAATCAGCATACTGACTATACATACCCTGTTCCTTAAGGTAGCGAAATATCGACTCAGTAATCTTGAGATAATCTGCACTTGACTTATGCTTGCGAAATGATGTCGACATGATGCTGTTAGGACGACGGATGTAGTTATATAATTTATCTTTACTAAAGAAGGTAGTCCGGCACCTCAGCATGTAACAGTTACAAAAGTAAGCATCCTCAAAGAGTAAACCATCGGGAAACTTGATGTCATAACGGTCAATGATATCTTTACGAAAAATCTTATTCCACAGCGAAACATCTGTATTAACGATTAACTGCCGGCTGATGAGCTGAGAATCATTGTATTTCTGCTCTAGATAAGACTTAGTGTCACGCCTCAACTTACGCTCCAGCTGATTTAATATGACATTCTGACTACAGATAGCCAGGTCGACCTGACGTCGCTCCATGATATTAAACATCTTGAGACACATATTGGGAGTGTAGGTATCATCACTATCACACCACATAACATACTTGCCACTAGCCCGTCGCAACCCTTCATTACGAGCTGTCGCTACCCCGGCATTCTTCTGATGATAAACCTTGATACGTTTGTCTTGTTTAGCATATTTCTTTAACAATGCCAACGATCCGTCGGTTGAGCCGTCATCAATGCAAATTATCTCGATATTCGCCAGAGTCTGATTAATTAAGCTATCAATAGTTTCCGTCAGATATTGCTCGGCATTATAGACAGGGATGATGACAGAGATAAAAGGCTGACTGGCTACAGACGGCTCGGCGTATTTCGTCGGCTGGTCAACCATCTCCCCTTGATAATGACTAATACTGTCATCGTTAAGCTTAATTGAGCCGGCTAGCTTATAGATAACTTCTTGTCGTTTAATATATGACCTACTTAGGTGCGATAGTGCTCGGCCCATCCGACGACAGATCTTACCGATAGCTTGACGGATCGTCCGACGCCGCAAATATCGGCTAGGTGATTTCATAATCTTCTTTAGGTCTTCTTTATGTTGATCACTAAAATCAGTTAGATCGAAATAACCGTCTGACTGATCCTGCTTG
>ERZ773054.474-NODE-474-length-31408-cov-33.841195_pt1 | contig 31408 bp, 20 predicted proteins | sample MGYA00580630_ERZ773054 | MGnify/ENA primary metagenome ERZ773054 (study PRJEB29015, sample SAMEA2737994) | human oral metagenome | biome: human oral; feature: human-associated habitat; material: dental | place: China | collected 2115 ... | reverse complement strand
CTGAATCGCTTTGCCGATATTGACTTTGCGTTGGCGGATGCCGCGCCAGCCTGCCACCGGCTGGACGTGCACCGCTTGCCGGGCGGCCACCGGCGCCCCGTTCGGCGCCGGGCTCATCCGACATGCGCATGGTGAGCGCCACACGCTGCCGGCGCACGTCCACTTCCAGCACCTTCACCTTCACCACGTCGCCGGTCTTCACGACCTCATGCGGATCCTTCACGAAGCGGTCTGACAGCGCCGAGATGTGAACGAGACCGTCCTGGTGCACGCCGATGTCGACGAAGGCGCCGAAGTTGGCCACGTTCGTTACCACGCCTTCTAGCGTCATGCCGGGGCGCAGGTCTTCCAGCTTGTCCACGCCTTCCTTGAAGGCGGCTGTACGGAACTCGGGGCGGGGGTCGCGGCCCGGCTTCTCCAGCTCCTTCAGGATGTCCTGGATGGTCGGCAGGCCGAACTTCTCGTCGGTGTAGCGGGCTGGGTCCAGGCGGGAGATGACGCTGCGCTGGCCCACCACGTCGCTGATGCCGAGTTTCAGGTCATCCAGCATCTTCTGCACCACGGGATAGGCCTCGGGGTGGACGGCGGAGGCATCCAGCGGGTTGTCGCCGCCCTGGATGCGCAGAAAGCCCGCCGACTGCTGGAAGGCCTTGGCGCCCAGGCGCGTCACGTCCAGCAGTGCCTTGCGGTTGGGGAAGGGGCCGTTCTGGTCACGGTGACGGACGATGTTCTCGGCCAGCGACGGCCCCAGACCTGCGATGCGGGTGAGCAGTGGCACGCTGGCCGTGTTCAGGTCCACGCCCACGCCGTTGACGCAATCCTCCACCACGCCGTCCAGCGCCTTGGCCAGGCGGGTCTGGCTCACGTCGTGCTGGTACTGGCCCACACCGATGGCCTTGGGCTCGATCTTGACCAGCTCGGCCAGCGGATCCTGCAGGCGACGGGCGATGGAGACCGCGCCCCGCAGGCTCACGTCCAGCGCCGGGAATTCCTGTGCTGCCAGCTCCGAGGCCGAATACACCGAGGCGCCGGCTTCGGAGACCACGGCCTTGGTCAGGTGCAGCTGCGGCTGGGCACGCATCAGGTCGGCCACCAGCTTGTCGGTCTCGCGCGAGGCGGTGCCGTTGCCGATGGCCACCAGCTCCACCTTGTGGGTCGCGCACAGTCGGGCCAGCGTGGCCAGCGAACCAGTCCAGTCGTTGCGCGGCTGGTGTGGGTAGATGGTGGCCGTCTCCAGAAGCTTGCCGGTGTCGTCCACCACCGCCACCTTCACGCCGGTACGCACGCCAGGGTCCAGCCCCATCGTGACCCGCCGTCCGGCCGGTGCCGCCAGCAGCAGATCCTTCACGTTCAGACCGAAGACGCGGATGGCTTCTTCCTCGGCCTTCTCGCGCAGGATGTTGATCAGTTCGCTCTCGATCTGCCAGCCCAGCTTGATCTGCCAGGTCCAGCGCACCGTCTGCAGCAGCCACGGATCGGCCGGGCGCTTCTGGTCGGCAATGCCCACCCGGGCAGCGATGGTGCGCTCGCACCAGCCCGGGCCTTCCACACCGTCCACCTCGTCGGGCAGTTTCAGCGTCAGCGTCAGCACTTCTTCGCGGCGTCCGCGCAGCAGTGCCAGTGCCCGGTGCGAGGGAATCTCGGAAAGCGGTTCCTGGTAATCGAAATAATCGGCAAACTTGGCGCCGCTTTCCGATTTGTCGGCGGCCACCTTGGAAATGAGCACCGCCTTTTCCTGCAGGTACTCGCGCAGGCGGCCCACCAGGTCGGCATCTTCGGCAAAGCGCTCCATCAGGATCTGCCGCGCACCGTCCAGGGCTGCCTTGGCATCGGCCACGCCCGGATTGTCGCCATCGGGCGTGGTGAAGGCGGGTTTCAGATAGGCGGCTGCCTCGGTCTCGGGCACCAGCATGGGGTTGGCCAGCAGGGCATCGGCCAGCGGTTCCAGTCCGGCTTCGCGGGCAATCTGCGCCTTGGTGCGACGCTTGGGCTTGTAGGGGGCGTACAGATCCTCCAGTCGCTGCTTGCTGTCGGCCTCGTCGATGCGTGCGGCCAGCTCGGGCGTGAGCTTGCCCTGTTCGGTGATCGAGTCCAGGATGGCCTGGCGGCGGGCGTCCAGCTCGCGCAGATAGATCAGGCGTTCGGACAGGTGGCGCAGCTGCGTGTCGTCCAGGTTGCCGGTGACTTCCTTGCGGTAGCGGGCAATGAACGGCACGGTGGCCCCTTCGTCCAGCAGGGCGATGGTGGCCTGCACCTGCTGCGGCCTGATCGACAGTTCGGAGGCGAGACGTTGTTCCAGCGGTTGAGGCATGGGCTTGGGCAGATGGAACGGGAGGGTTGAGGCAGTGAGCGGCGACGGGCAGGGAAGGTTGCATCGGACAGGCCCATGCAAACGCGGAGCCGGCACCGCGTGTCATCGACGGCCGGGAGGCCTTTCATTCGGGCCGGGCGTCCATGACGGTCAGGAAAAAGCCCCGTTGCAGCCTTTTCCTGAAGGGACGGCAGCATATCAGGGATGGGGTTGGTTGGCAGAATAACAACACGGCCGGACCTATGCCATAATCAGCCGCGTGGGCCGTTAGCTCAGTTGGTCAGAGCAGAGGACTTGGCGGGCATTTCCCTTCGTCCGGCGGCCGGGGTGCACATGGCATGCCGTGTGTCTTCCGGTTCCGTTCATGGGAAACGCCACATGGGTTGCCCGGAGTAGTGCATGCTGCTCCGAGGTAGAACTTCTCAAATTCGGCAGACGCTCTGGCGCCGTCTTTGGTGCCGTGCCAATGCCGAGCGAAGCTCCGGATTGTCGGAGAACGTGTAGAGACTCGACGGGAAGGCCGAAAGGCAAGACAGAGTCCAGACCACGAACCGGAAACGGGCGGCGAAAGCCGAAGTGGTACGCATAATCCTTTGGTCGTTGGTTCGAGCCCAACACGGCCTACCACACTTTACTGTCGTGCCGCCTCGGTTCTGGGGGCGCATGCATCCGTGGCATTACCGCGCCACGGCGTACCCGCCCATCGGCGGGCTTTTCATTTGCTGCCCACGGTGGTGCCGGATTTTTGTGCATCTGCCTGTCCTCTCGCGCCTTTTTGCCGTCCCATCCTGCCCGGTTTCCACCTCCCCGTGCGTGGTCCGTCTCCGTGCAGGACGATTCCCTTGGAATCCCTGAAATGTTTCAGGGGCACGTTCGGGAGATCCATGGTGTGGTCAGGGTCTTTGTCGGGAAATCACGGCAGTTCCCCGTGCGTCTCTGGCATACTTCGTTTCGATATTTTGTCCACGCATTGCCGGATGCTGCGCTGATATCTCCCGAAACCATTTCCGGAAAGATACGATGATCATTCCCGATCGAGGTATTTCATCCATTTTTTCTGTTCCTGGTTCGCAAGCGGGCAAAAATCGCGTATTCTTCTTCGCTGGAACGTCACATTGGGCGTCCATACTTTTTCAGGAATATTCACCACAATGGCCTCACTGATCGACCTCAACCGGAAAATCGCCAAGCTCCAGAAGCAGGCAGATGCCATCAAGAATCGTGAAAGAAAGGGCATCATCGCCCAGATCCGACAGGCCATCGTCGATTATGAACTGACGCCGGACGACCTGTTCTCGGCCAATGGTGCGGTCATCCGCCGCGGCCGTCGGCCGGCCGGTGGCCGGTTGGGCGCCGCTTCGGAAGAGGGCAGCGCCCGTCCCCGTCGCGGCCGTCCGGTGGGCTCCGTGTCCCGCAAGCCGGTGCCCATCCGCTACCGCGACGACGAGGGCAATACCTGGACCGGCCGGGGCAAGCAGCCCAACTGGCTGCGCGCTCATGTCGAGGCTGGCCACGACATCGAGGAATTCCGCGTCAACGAAGAGTCCTGATGGACTCTGCCCGGCCGGCATGACCCGGGCCGGGCATGCGGGCAGGAACGACATATCGACGAGGATCATCTGCCCATGATGACATTCGACATGAAGCGGGCATCACTGCAACGGTCGCGCCGCATGCTGGCAGCGGCCTTTCTGGGGGTGACGGCCCTGGTGGCCGGGTGCGCCAGCACCACGCCGGCCCAGATCACCACCTTCAATCGTCAGGACGCCGGCGCCGACGCCTGGACCGGACGGCACTTCATCGTGCAGCCGCTGCCGGGGCAGGCCGAGAGCCTGGAATATGCCGATTATTCCCTGCGGATCCGTGAGGCCCTGCGCAGGCATGGGCTGGTCCCCGTGCCCGACCTGCACGCCGCTGAACTGGTCGTGCATTTCGAATACCGGACCGACGGTGGCAGCGTCACCGGAGGCACCTCGTCCAGCAGCGTCTCGCTGGGCCTGGGGGGCGGTTATCGAACAGGATGGGGCGTGGGGCTGGGCATTCCCATCGGCGGCACGTCCGAGAACATTCAGTACCGTCACCGCCTTCAGGTCCAGATCGACCGGGTGAGGGCTGCTTCCAGCGGACCGGCCCCGGGTGAGCCGATTCCCGGCGAGCGTGTCTATGAATCCACGCTGGTCACGCGCAGCGAGTCTGCCGCCGTTGCACCGCAGATGCCTGCCATGATCGATGCGCTGTTTGCCGATTTCCCCGGCGTCAACGGCAAGACCGTGACCGTCAACCTGCCGACCGAATGAGCAAAAAAAAGCGGGTCACCCAGGGTAGGCTGACCCGCTAATCCAAGCTCAGGAGAGAAAGAAATCCATGGGCACATTCTGCGCTGCAGCCCACCCGGGCGCAGCGCAGCAAGGATGTGCGGCTGATGGTTGCCGATGGGTGGTGAACGGTGCGGTCAGGCCGCATCGGCTGACGCCATGCCCTGGCCCGGGTCCGGGCAGTCTCGCCTGTCTGATGTTTCATCCGTGCTCCCGCTGAGCCACGCATCCGGTTGGCGGAGTCATGGCCATCCGACGGCGTCCGGCATGACGCCGGCCCGGAAGAGGGCATTCAGGTTCGGGAAGGGAACATCTGCCCCCGAACCCGACCTCGGAAAGGCGTGTTCGGTCCTGTCCGGGGTGGCGTGAGGCATGAATGCGACGCCGGGCCATCCGGTGCTGTCGTGTCTGTGTCCCGGCCTTGCCGCCAGTCTGGCGGGGTGGACCGGCAGCGGCATGCGTGCTTGGGACGGGGGCGAAGGGCCCGTAGGCTTGCCCCCGTTCCCAACTGCCGCCAGGTCCGCGCCTGCCCGATCCGATCATGCCAGAGGTCACGCACACGCCCGTCCTGCCCGACGAACCCGCCGCCATCGTCGGCTCCCAGTTCACGTTCGAGCAGATCTGCGCCTTTGGCCTGGCCATGGGGTGGGGGGACAGGCCCCTGTCGTTCGTCGTGAAGAACTGGATGGATTCGCGTCCGGCCTTCGCCATCGAGGACATCATCGGCCTGCCGCGCTGACCTTCTGCGGGCCCCCTTGAGGGGCCTGTTGGCTTCCCGACGGACTCCGGGAACTATCTCGGCAACGGAGGGCCGTAACACGCTATAGTTACGGTTACTTCCAATAACCCGAGGAGATTCCCATGACCGGATCCGTGCGCATGGAGCGCGACACCTTTGGCGAGATCGCCGTCCCTGCCGATCGCCTGTGGGGCGCGCAGACACAGCGTTCGCTGCAGAACTTCAGGATTTCCACCGAGAAGCAGTCGCCTGAGCTGATCCGGGCGCTGGCCACCGTCAAGCGTGCGGCCGCCACGGTCAACGCCGGACTGGGGCAACTGGCAGCCGACAAGGCCAAGGCCATCGAGACGGCCGCTGACGAGGTGCTGGCCGGCAAGCATGATGGTGAATTCCCGCTGGCCGTCTGGCAGACCGGTTCGGGGACCCAGACCAACATGAACCTCAACGAGGTTCTGGCCAACCGCGGCAGCGAGCTGATGGGCGGCGAGCGCGGCGAATCGCGCAAGATTCACCCCAATGACGACGTGAACCGGGGCCAGTCCTCCAACGACGTGTTCCCCACGGCCATGAATGTGGCTGCGGCCGTGGCCATCCACAAGAACCTCATCCCGTCGCTGAAACAGCTGCGCGACACCCTCAAGGCCAAGTCCGAGGCCTTCAAGGACATCGTCAAGATCGGCCGTACCCACCTGCAGGACGCCACGCCGCTCACGCTGGGGCAGGAGTTCTCTGGCTACGTGGCCCAGCTGGACCATGGCCTGAAGCACCTGGAAGACGTGCTGCCGCACCTGCAGGAGCTGGCCCAGGGCGGTACGGCCGTGGGTACGGGCCTCAACGCTCACCCCGAGTTCGCCGTGAAGGTTGCGGCCGAGATTGCCCGCCTGACGGGCGTGCCTTTCAAGACCGCGCCCAGCAAGTTCGAGGCGCTGGCTGCCGCCGATGCCCAGGTGGCGACCCACGGCGTGCTCAAGACCATCGCCGCCTCGCTCTTCAAGCTGGCCAACGACGTGCGCTGGCTGGCCAGCGGCCCGCGTTCGGGTCTGGGCGAGATCTCCATCCCCGAGAACGAGCCGGGCAGCTCGATCATGCCGGGCAAGGTCAACCCCACGCAGTGTGAAGCGTTGACCATGGCTTGTGCGCAGGTCTTCGGCAACGACGTGGCCGTCAACATTGGCGGCGCCAGCGGCAACTTCGAGCTGAACGTCTACCGGCCGATGATCGTGCACAACCTGCTGCAATCGGTCAGGCTGCTGGCCGACGGTGCCCGTAGCTTCAACGACAACTGCGCCGTCGGCATCGAGCCCAACCGTGCGCGCATCAACCAGCTGATGGAGCAGTCGCTGATGCTGGTGACGGCGTTGAACCCGCACATCGGCTATGACAAGGCTGCGCAGATTGCCAAGAAGGCGCACAAGGAAGGCACCACGCTGAAGGCGTCTGCCCTGGCGCTGGGCTTTGTCACCGAGGCACAGTTCGACGAATGGGTCCGGCCCGAGAAGATGGTGGGCTGATTCTTTACCATTCCTTGGAGGAAATCCATAAAGGGCCACCTGCAGCAGCCCTGATCGGCTGAAACGCCTGTTGGTCCCTCCATCCCGTCGGCCCTGATGCCGATGGGCAACTGGAACGTTCCCTTCCAGGGGCGTTCCGGTTTTTTCTTGTTGAGGGGGGGGTACTGGGGCCGCCGGGCGTCGAAACAAAACGAAAAGAAACGCCACCGCAACGAGATGATCGGTTCGGCGGGTTACCCGAACATGTCTCCCATGTTCAGCGTGCCCGGGCACTTCCGCCCGCACGTGTTGAATGCCGGTTCTTCCGGGCATGACGGGATCCGGACAGGCATGGCTGCCGAGGAGAAGGCACCATGGCCAGGCGGATCCCGCAGAGGTGACTTCATGGGAATCAAACGCGTTCTGGTTGGCCTGACGGCCGTGGTGCTGGTGACTTCCGCCGTGGTGGCATGCGGCTTCCGGGGGACGGGGCCCTGGGGTGGATATGGCCCTTGTGGACCGCACTGGCGGGGAGAGGACCCCGTCCAGCGGCGCGCCTACGTGGTGGAACGGGTCAGTCAGGAGCTGTCCTTGAATGTGGGGCAGCGGGCCAAGCTGGAAGTGCTGGCTGACCAGCTGGATGAGCAGCGCCAGGCGCTCTGGAGTGAGGGGCACATGGCGGCAGACCTGCAGCAGGTGATTGCTGGCGAGCGCTTTGACCGGGTCAAGGCCCAGAGCATGGTCGACCAGAAGCTGCAGGCCGTGCAGCAGCACAGCCCGAAAGTGGTGGAGGCCATGGCGAGCTTCTATGACAGTCTGGATGCCGGGCAGCAGCAGGTCGTGCGCGAGAAGCTGAAAGAGCGTTTCGGCGACCGGAAATGAAAACCCGTTGACGGGGTGCGCGGCATCGGTCAATCCGTGTCCACGCGTGACGGTGCCGCGTTGCCTTCCCGAGGTTTTCCATCCCCAGGGAGATTTCCATCATGCGTCGTTTCGTCTACTCTTCCCTGAAGGTGTTGCACCTGATGGGTCTTGTCCTGTTTCTGGGATCCATCTTCGGGCACATCGTGGCCGGGAGCCTTGGCGGCGGTCCCGTGAGTGGCGACCGGTTTCTGGTAGCCCGTGAGCATATCGCGGTTGCCACGCAGTTTCTCACGCTGCCGGGTCTTGTGCTGGTCCTGGCCAGTGGCGTCGGCCTGTGGCTGATGGGCGGGTCGGTGAAGAACAGCCGTTGGCTTGGCGTGCACATGGGGCTTGCCGTGCTGGTCACCCTGATTGCCTTTGTCGTGGTACTGCCCACTGGTGCCGAGATGATGGCGCTCGCCTCGACGGACATGGTGGCCAACATGGAGAAGATCGTGGCAGCAAACCGCTTCGAGGACATGGGTGGGGCGCTCAACGTCCTGCTGATCCTGATCATCACCGGCCTGGGGGTCGCCAAACCCAAGTGGGCGCGAAAGGGCAGCTGATCCTGTGTCGGAACCGCTTCCGCGCCTTTTGTGGTCTTGCCGGGGCGGGGCCGATGATGCGGGGCCGTCCAGACGTTTTCTGTTATCCAGGAATGAATCCATGAATCGCGTGCTGCTGATCGACGATGACGAACAGCTGGGGCCTCCGCTGGCCATGTACTTCAAGCGTTTCGATCTGGTACTTGAGCAGGCGTTCATGCCCTCAAAGGGGCTGGCGCGGCTTCAGGAGGGCAATTTCGATGCGGCGATTCTCGACATCATGCTGCCGGAGATGGACGGTTTCGAGGTCTGCCGCCAAATCCGGAAGGGCAGCCAGGTGCCGATCATCATGTTGACGGCGCGTGGAGAGCTGACTGACCGCGTGGTGGGCCTGGAAATGGGCGCTGACGACTACCTGCCCAAGCCTTTCGAGCCTCGGGAGCTGGTGGCGCGGGTGCAGACGGTGTTGCGGCGGTTCCGTGCATCCGCTTCAGGGGGCGGCGCAGACCCCGGTGGCGTGCAGCCTGAGAATGCTTCGGTGCTGCGTTTCGAGGGGCTGGTGATCGATCCTGTCCAGCGCAGTGTGCTGCGTCACGACGAGGAAGTGGCGCTGACCGGTACCGAATATGAACTGCTGCTGATGCTGGCCCGCGAGCCGGGCCGCGTCTTCAGCCGCGACGATATCCTGGGCCGGCTGCGAGGCCACGAGGTGGATCTCTACAGTCGGGCCGTGGATATCGTTGTCAGCCGTCTGCGCCGCAAGCTGGAGCCATTGGTGGCCATCAAGACGTTGCGCAATGTCGGCTATGCGCTGGCGCTGCGGCGGCAGGAGGCATGATGCAGCTCGTCAGGCGTTGGCTTGTTCGGGGGCGAGCCTTCATGGGGCGCTTCCTTGCCGGCGCACGTGGTCTTCCGGCGCGCCTGGTGTTTTCGATCAAGCTGCGCATGGTGCTGGTGTTTCTGGTGTTGGCAGCGGCGCTGATGGTCGTGTTCATCGGTGCCATGCGGCAGGTGGTGGCCACGCGCTGGCAGGTGGCCGCCCAGCCGCTGCTGGTCGATTATGTCGACCGTCTGGCCGAGGAGATCACGGTTGATGGTCATCCCAGCGTCGAACGCGCCCGTGCACTGGTGCAGCGCCTGCCGGTGACGGTGCGCATCGAGGGACCGGTCATCCGATGGGCGTCGCACCCCCAGGAGCCTCGACATGGCTGGGGGCATGAGGGTGACGGTGTGCGGGAGGGGGGACCATCGTGGGATGGACCCATGTCCGGAACGGACCGTCATGATGAGCGCGGGACGGGACATCATGGTGCTGCCCCTGTCGGGGACGGGAGTGGGTGGGCTGACGATCCTCCCGGCTGGCAGCAGATCAGGCAGCTCATTGAGCGCTCGACACCCGATGGGCATCGGCTCGTGTTCGGCATCGACCGTCATGCCATGTTGGCACGGCATGATGGCTCGGACCCGCTGGCTCGGGGACTTGCCGCGCTGCTGCTGCTGACGTTGCTGGCCTGGTGGTACGTGCGCCGCACGCTCAGGCCGCTGGATGCCATCAGCGCTGGCGCTCGTCGTTTCGGCCAGGGCAACTTCGACGACCCCATCCCGGCTGCCTGGACCCGGCGGCACGGGGAGCTGGGCGAGCTGGCCACGACGCTCAATACCATGGGCGAGGATATCCGGCAGATGCTGGACGCCAAGCGCAGCCTGCTGCTGGCCATCAGTCACGAGATGCGCAGCCCGCTGACCCGCGCACGCCTGCACACCGAGCTGCTGCCCGAGGATGATCCCGAGGTGCAACCGCAGCGTGAGGCCCTGTTGCGTGACCTGCGGGAGATGTCTGCCCTGGTGGAGGACCTGCTGGAAAGCGAGCGCCTGTCCGATCGCCATGTGGCGCTGCAGCGGGAAAGCCTGGACCTTGCCGTCGTGGCCCGCGGCGTCATCACCGAGCTGCAGACGCGCCACCCTGGCGTACAGGTCGCGCTTCAGGTGCCACCGGAGCTGCCGCCGCAGTGGCTGGATGCCATCCGTCTGCGCCTGCTGCTGCGCAATCTGCTGGAAAATGCCGTGCGCCATGCAGGTAACGGGCGTGATCCCGACAGGAAGGGCGCGCATGGAGGCACCATGCCGGGTGAAGGCGGAAACGATACGGCCGATACGGTTTCCAGCCACGGCCATACGGTTGCACCGGACACGGATGTCATTGCCATGGTGCGGATTGACGGGATTCCCACGGGTGGCTGTGTCATCGAGGTTCGGGACTGGGGGCCGGGTGTGCCCGAGGAACAGCTCTCGAAGCTGGCTGAACCCTTCCATCGTCCCGATGCGGCGCGTTCCCGCCATGCTGGCGGTGTGGGGCTGGGGCTCTATCTGTGCCGCCTGGTGGCCCAGGCCCACGGCGGCCGGCTCGCCCTGGAGAATGCACATCCCGGGTTGCGGGTGCGCGCCTGGCTGCCTTCCGATAGGCAGGTGCCACCATGAAGGGGGGTGTACCGAGGGCTGCCGGGCAGGTTCCCGGCATGTGCTGGAAAGACATCCGACACCGTGAGCGGGTGCAACGCCCGCGCAACGGCCCCAAGGGCCTCGGGGCGGCTTGCCATGCGGGTTTTCGGCGGCATTCGGCTACAATCGGGCCATGACTTTGTCAACTGCCCCCGCGCCCGAAGGCGCCCCGGAGCCGGCCACCGTCACCTTCAGTGATTTCGGCCTGCATCCCGACGTGCTCAAGGCCGTCACTGCCGCCGGCTACACCAAGCCTACCCCCATCCAGGCCAAGGCCATTCCAGTGGTCATGGCGGGCCATGACGTGATGGCCGCTGCCCAGACCGGTACCGGAAAGACGGCCGGCTTTGCGCTGCCCATCATCAATGCGCTCATGCCGTCGGCCAGCCACAGCGCCTCGCCGGCGCGGCACCCGGTCCGTGCGCTCATCATCGCGCCCACGCGGGAGCTGGCGGATCAGATCCACGACAACGTCAAGACCTACATCCAGTTCACGCCGCTGCGTTCGGCTGCCGTCTTCGGTGGCGTCGACATGCAGCCGCAGACCAATGCGCTGCGTGCCGGCGTCGAGATCCTCATCGCCACCCCCGGGCGGCTGCTGGACCACGTCCAGCAGAAGTCGGTGAACCTTTCACAGGTTCAGCTGCTGGTGCTGGACGAGGCCGACCGGATGCTGGACATGGGCTTTCTGCCCGACATCCAGCGCATCATCAATCTGCTCAATCCGCGCCGGCAGAACCTCATGTTCTCGGCCACCTTCTCGGACGAGATCCGCAAGCTGGCCAAGCGCTTCCTGAACGAGCCGAAGCTCATCGAGGTGGCCCGGCCCAACACGCTGGCCGAGAACGTCGAGCAGACCGTCTACCGCGTGCCATCCGAAGATCTCAAGCGTGATGCGGTGGGTGCGCTCATCCGCGAGCGTGGCATCGAGCAGGTCATCGTCTTTTCCAACACCAAGATCGGCGCCGGCCGCCTGGCCCGACATCTGCAGAAGGAAGGCTTCCTGGCCGAGGCCATCCACGGCGACAAGTCCCAGCAGGAGCGCCTGAAGACGCTGGACGGCTTCAAGGCCGGCGAGATCAAGGTGCTGGTGGCCACCGACGTGGCGGCCCGCGGTCTGGACATTGCCGAGCTGCCGGCCGTCATCAACTACGACCTGCCGCATTCGCCCGAGGACTACGTGCACCGCATCGGCCGTACCGGCCGTGCCGGCGCTTCCGGCATGGCACTGTCGCTGATGGTCGACCACGACCAGAAGGCGCTGGCCGAGATCGAGAAGCTCACCAAGCGCAAGCTGGACGTGCAGGAACTGCAGCTGCGGGCTTCTGCGCGCGGCCGTGGTGAGCACCGCAGTCGGGATGACCGTCGCGGCCACCGTGACGGTGGCGAGGCGACGGCAAGCAGCGAGGATTCGCGGGGCATTGGCGCGCCGTCGCGTTCCGGTCGTGATCGCGGCAGCCGTCGCGAGGGCAACCTGCGTGGCCATGCGCCCAGTGCCGAACGCGCTGCCCGCTATCCTGCGCCGCAGCCCGTGGTCGACGATCCGCTCTTTCATGCGCCCTATGTGCCCAGCGAGCCGGCCGCAGCGGCGGCGGATGTTCCCGAGCGGGGGCAGGCGTCGGTTGCAGGCGGCGTCAGCACCGACACACCGGCCGTCATCCAGGGGGGCGCACCGGCAGCAGCGTCCGGTCGTCGGGGCTCTGCGCCTTCCAGCGCCATCCGCCGTCCCGCGCACAAGCTGGCCGTGCTGCTGGGGGGTAAGCCGGGGGGGTGATATCGGCTTGCGGCGGTTGGCGACGCTTTTCCGTTTCTGGCGGCCGCCTCCGTATTGTGGCGCAACGCTACGCATTATTTGGCAAGCCCATGCCGGGTTTGCGTTCGTCATTTGATCTCTTTATAGTTGTCATCACACGACAATTTTTAAAGAAGAGGGGATCATGACGATCATCGGGCTCGCCATCGTCATCGCGTTCATTGTCTTCAGCACGGCGAAGCTGAAGTGGCACCCGTTCCTGGTGCTGGTCCTGGCCGCGTTCTTCACGGCCTTCTTCTATGGCATGCCGCTGCCCAAGATCGCCGACACGGTCGGTACCGGCTTCGGCAGCATCCTGGGCAGCATCGGTCTCGTCATCGTGTTCGGCACCATCATCGGATTGGTGATGGAGCGCACCGGCGCGGCGGTGGTCATGGCGGAGTCGGTCATCAAGGTGCTGGGAGAGCGCTTTCCCACGCTCACCATGTCCGTCATCGGGGCCATCGTCTCCATCCCGGTGTTCTGTGATTCGGGCTACGTCATTCTCAACTCGCTGAAGGAAACGCTGGCAAAACGCCTGAAGGTTTCCTCCATCGCCATGAGCGTGGCGCTGGCTACCGGTCTGTACGCCACGCACAACTTCGTGCCTCCCACGCCGGGGCCCATTGCGGCCGCGGGCAACCTGGGGCTGGGCGACAACCTGGGGCTGGTGATCGTCATGGGCCTGGTGGTGTCGGTACCCGCCTGCCTGGCCGGCTGGCTGTGGGCCAATCGCTTCGTCCATGAGCAGCCGCAGGGCGAGGGTGCTGCCGGGCAGGCCAGCACGGCGGGCTCGGTGAGCGCCGCAGACAGGGAGGCTTCATCATCGGCCGATGCCGTGGCCGCCTCTCGCCATGCCGATGCGGACGACACCAACGGAGCTGCCGATCGGACCCGCTACGGCCAGATGCCGTCACCGCGGATGGCCTTCATGCCGATCGTGCTGCCCATCGCACTGATCTGCATCGGTTCGGTGGCTGCTTTCCCGTCGCGACCGCTGGGCTCGGGCCTGCTGTTCACGGTTGCCGCCTTCCTGGGCAAGCCGCTGTGTGCACTGCTGATCGGCTTCCTGTTCTCGTTGCTGCTGATCCGGGGTGAAGACCGGGCCGAGCGCATCAGTGCACTTATCACGCAGGGTCTGGTGCTGGCGGCGCCCATCCTGCTGATCACCGGGGCCGGGGGCGCCTTCGGGGCCGTCATCAAGGAAACCCCGGTGGGCAGCTATCTGGGGCATACACTGTCCAGCCTGGGGCTGGGCGTGTTCATGCCCTTCGTGGTGGCAGCGGCGCTCAAGACTGCTCAGGGTTCCAGTACCGTGTCGCTGGTGACGACCTCCACCCTGGTGGCGCCCTTGATGGCCTCCATCGGTCTGGACAGCGAGATGGGACGTCTGCTGTGCGTGATGGCCATCGGCGCCGGGGCGATGACGGTCTCTCACGCCAACGATTCCTACTTCTGGGTGGTCACCCAGTTCTCGCGCATGAGCGTGGCCCAGGCCCTGCGGGCCCAGACGGCGGCCACGGCCGTGCAGGGGATCGTTGCGATCCTGTTCATCTGGCTGCTGAGTCTGGTGGTGCTGTAAGCCATCAGGCCGGGCCGAAGCGCGCTCGCCATTGCTCGGTGGCAGCGTGCAGCCAGCGCTGCGGGTCCCGGCTGCCGGGTGGGCGCAGCCCCAAGGCCTGGGCGGCTGCATTCAGAATGACGGTTGGCTCGATGCGTCCCGAGTCGTCGATGCCGGGCGCGCCGTTCTGCTTTGAGAGCTTCTGGCCGTTGTCACCCATCAGTAGCGGCAGGTGCAGGTAGCGTGGGTGCGGCATGCCCAGCGCCTGCTGAAGCTGCATCTGTCGGCCGGTGGAGCTCAGCAGGTCGGCGCCGCGCACAATGTCGGTGATGCCTGCCTCCGCGTCATCCACCACCACGGCCAGCTGGTAGGCCCAGACGCCATCGGCACGGCGTAATACAAAATCACCGCAGTCCTGTGCGGGGTGCTGTCGCTGCCAGCCCAGCCAGCGATCCTCGAAGTCCACGTCTCCTTCGGCCGCCCGGAATCGCCAGGCTCGGGCATGGCGTCCGGGAGGCAGACCATGGCGGCACGTACCCAGGTAGGGCGTTTCCTCGGGCATCTGGGCTACCCGGGCAGTCTCTGAATTCTGAATTATCTGCTGCCAGCGGGCCTGCCAGGCCTGGGTGATCTCCTTGCGGGTGCAGCCGCAGCCATAGAGGTGCCCCTGTTTCTTCAGCCAGTCGAAGGCCGCCTGGTAGCGGTCCACGCGTGCCGACTGGTACCAGGGTGGTGCGTCCCAGTGCAACCCCAAGAACTGCAGCTGGTGGCGAATGCGGATATCCGAGCCGGGCTCCACCCGGGGCGGATCAATGTCCTCGATGCGCAGCAGCCAGGTGCCGTCATGCGCGCGTGCATCCAGGTAGCTGGCCAGGGCGGCCACCACCGAGCCGGCATGCAGCGGCCCACTGGGCGAGGGGGCGAAGCGGCCCACGTAGGGGCGGGCGTTGCGCGCAGTGTCGCGTGCCTCGCGGCCGCCGTGCTGGCGGACGCCTGCGAAACAGACGGCGGGAAGGGGGGAGAGCGGCGACGGCATGGGGGCATTCTAAGTCTGCGGGTGCAGCCCCCGCGGTTGGGCGCGTGATCGTGGCCGTTCGGCCGGGCGGGACTGATGCCATGACGAAGACGGGCTAGGTTGAGTGTCTCAAGGTGGGGCACATTCTGGGGATCCTCATGCCGCGAGAATGACTCCAGAAGCCGATGCGATCCTCTTCGATGCGATGGGCGTGAACGGATGACGGGGCACTGATGATGCACAGTGGAAACAGGGAAACCTGGCAGGCAGGCATGAAGCTGCTGCTCTGGGCCATCTGCCGACAGCGCGGATGGAAGTGGATGAGCCAGTCCTTCCTCGGCTATGTGGGCATCCTGTATGGGGTGTTCGTGGTGGGCGGCTTTGCGTTGCTCACCCATCGCCAGATTTCCGTAGGCTTCCTTGGCTTCCACGGCGGGGGCGTGGCGATGGGCATCATGATCGGTGCGGCGCTCTGGCCCGTGGCGTCCGTGCTGCAAGGCGTGCTGTGCTGGCACTACCGGCACGTCATCCGGTCGGTGGAAGCCCATCAGCCTGAGCAGGTCTTCGATCCCCGGGACATCGGGTGGCTGTCTGTCTGGCTGGTGGTGCTGGGAAGCTTCTGCGCCTATGTGCCGGCCCAGCGGTGGCTCTATGCGCCTTTCCATCCGGTCATGCTGACGTTGTTGCTCTCGGTCGTCCTCCTGCGTGGTGTGCGCTGTGTCCGAGCGCTGACCAGCGGAGGTGCGTGGCTGCTGGCTGCCCAGGCCGATGCCGGAAACAGGCCGGATGATGTGGAAGGTGCTGCGGAAGGGGGGGAGACGCCGCTCGGTGAAGGGGCGGTGTGCCATCCCGCTCCATGCGGGCATGCATCGTGCAGACAACCGTCCCCAGGGGAATCAGGCCGGGGCGCAGACCTGCAGGCAGCAAATACGGCGGATGTGCCGGATGCAGCGGATACGCTGAAGATCGCCATCGTCGACTGGAAGGGCCTCCTGATCTTTGCGGCCGTGGCACTGCTGACGACGGTTGTGGTGGGGTTCTCGTTGATTCTCACGCCGTTCGGGTAGGTGGGAACGGAGCAGCTCGTCTTTTGGAAGCGGCAGGGCGCGATCATCCGGATGGCCTAGCAGCGCCGTGATGGAGTTCCGCCCTCGTTCGTTTGCCGGATCGGCAGAGGCGGCATGATCCGTCAGAGTTCAGCCCGTCGGAAATCCTGCGGGAACGAGGGCTGGACATGAAGCTGGGATACAGGGTCGTCGGTGTGGTGTCGCTGTCTCTGCTGGTACCTGGGTGGGCGGTAGCCGGGGAGGGAGCCAGAACCGAGGCTGCACAGGCTGGGGCAGCCGTGGCGGGGGCTGCGGGATCAGGCGTTTCCAGGGGCAAGGTCAGGAAGTCCGACAGCGCGCCCGAGAGGCCGGCGGATGTCGTGCATCCAGCGGGAACGGTGAAGGACAACGACAAGGCGCCTCCGCTGGAACTGCCGAATCGGTATCCCTCGGTGCCTGCTCCGTTTCTGCCCTCATACGCTGAAATTCCCTATCGCATCGCTGATGACCAGCCCAGGCCCACCGCGGAGCAGCGGCTGAGCACCTGGGGCGCGGATGTCCGCAATCGCTGCAGCGCCACGCCGACCGAGGCGCCCTGCGCCGCCCTGGGGGTGGCCAGCATGCCCAGCAAGAAGAGCGTGCGGGTGGGGGTGGGCAACCCCGTCAATCCGCAGACGGGACAGAAGGTGCAGATGGACCTGGATGCCGAGCCGCTGGACGGGCCGCTGGGACTGGAGATCCGCCGTCACTACAACTCGTCGCTGGCTGCTGTGGATGGTGCGCTGGGGCGTGCGTGGCATTTTTCCTATGACACGCGGCTGTTTGCAACCCGCAAGACAATCCAGATCGTGCAGGCCGACGGCATGCGGCGCATCTTCTGGCGCCCGGATGTGTCGGAGGGGGATCGTGCAGCCTGGAAGGTGGGGGCTTCCGTCGCCGGGCAGGCCCATGCCGAGCAGCAGGCCATGCAGTGCGTGGGTTCGGAGCCCGAGGACGGTACGGTCACGTCGTTGCCCCAGGGCGGGTATCGGTGGCGCTGGCCGGACGGACGGGAGCTGGACTTCAATACGGAAGGCTGGCTGCTGGCCATCCGGCTGGAGACGCATGTGCTGCGCATCGAGCGTGCGCCGGGTGGGCGGATCCTGTCGGTGGTGGATCCGGATGGTCGCACCATGCGCTTCCGATACGATCGTCAGAATCACCTGATGGCCATTGATCACCCACAAGGGACATGGCGCTACAAGGTATTGCCCACCGGTCAGCTGGCGGCCGCGGAGGCGCCCTCTGGCAACCGGCGTCTCTATCGCTACGAGGATCCCGGTTTCCCGTTTGCGCTGACGGCCATCGAGGTGGAGTCACCCGCCCTGAAACGGCGCGTGACACTCAGCCAGTGGCACTATGACGCGCAGGGCAGGGTACGACAGTATGAAGGCTGGCAGGGTGAGCGGATGCAGTTTGGCTACCAGTCTGCCGATGCGGCGGGCGTGCTGCAGACCGAGGTCGAGGACCGGCAGGGGCGCAAGCAGACCTATCGGTATCGAAACTTCAATGGCAGCTGGCAGACGCTGTCCATTACCGGCCAGCAGTGCGCGCATTGCCGTCTGGCTGACCGGGACTACCGCTATGACGAAGCCGGTCATATGGTGGGCATGCATCAGAGGGTGGATGCCATGCGCCAGTCTTTCCACCGGGAATTTCGTTTCGAACGGGATGTGCACGGCCGCACACAGGCGGTCTACGTGCGCACATGGCGTGAGCACAAGAAAGATGTTTCCACCCAGAAAAAGGGACCGATCGCTTCCCGCTTTGCCGAGACGGCGTGGCAGCTGCATCGCCGCTATGAATATGCCGACCTGAGCAACCCGTATCCCACGCTGGTCGAGCGGCCCAGTGTCGAGCCTGGCAAGATGTATCAGGTGCGATTCACCTACCGGACCGTGGCAGGGCGTGTGCTGCCGGTCACGCTGACCGAATCCGGCTACAGCCTGGGGCAGCCGGTCAGCCGCACGACGACGGCGCATTATGACGACAAGGGGCTGCTGACCCATATCGACGGACCGTTGCCCGGGCCGGAGGATACGGTGCAGGTGCGCCGTGATGGTGACGATGCTCAGGGCCATGCGCGCTGGACGCTGGTGGATGCTCTGGGACGTGAAGTGTCCAGCAGCACCGATGGCTGGGCAGGCAGCAGCATGGCTTGGCTGGAAGATGTCGGGCGCTTTCATACCGAGGCCGGTGCCCTGCGCCATGTGGCCGACAACGGCGTTCAGCAGACCATCCGGCTGGACGATTTCAATCGTGTGGTGCAGATCGTCTCGCCGGATGCGGGCACGGATACGATCCATTACGACGAGGCAGACCGCGTGGTGCGCGAGACCGATGCCACGGGTGCCGTCGTGAGCTTCGTGCGGGATGCCTGGGACCGTCCGCTGGTGAAGACCGTGACGTCCTTAGACGGATTCCGCGACGAGACGCGCTACCGCTATGAGGGCCGCTGGCTGGCGGAGGTGCAGGGCAGCAACGTCACGGAGCACTATCGCCACGATGCGCAGGGGCGCGTCGTCGAACGGCAGGTCGATCTCCATCCGGAAAATGGCGTCGTGACGAAGACCTTCCGGTACCAGTACACCTATGCTGCCAACCAGTCGCAGCCGGATCAGGTGACGTTGCCGGATGGAAGCGTGGTGCGTCGTTCGCCACGGCAGGGGCGTGATGGAAAGTCAGCCGCTGTGGAAGTGACACTGAAGGAGCATGCGAAGGCATCGGCACGGTTGCTCTACCGTCGTGAGCTGGTGGGCAGCGCCGTTGATGGCAAGGGTGTGGAGGACCACTGGCTGCTGGGCAACGGTGTACAGCGGCAGCTGTCGTGGAATGGGGAAGGACGTCTGACGATGTTCCGGGAAATTCGTCCGGGTGCTGCATCGTCTGATGAAAATGCACTGTACTCGATGCGCTATGGCTATCGACGAGATGGCAAGGTGGCGCGCATCGATACGCAGACGCATGCGCAGCAGTTTGCCTATGATCCGGCGGGGCGGCTGATCATTGCGCAGCGTACCCGGCTGGATGCTGCGAACACGCGGCAACCTTCGGTGATGGCGCAGGACAGAACGTCGGTTGAGTTTGAAAAAGGTGGTACGCCTGTTGCCGTGAGCCCGGCTGCTTCCGGTCAGTCGGAGGAGGCAGGTGCCTGGTGGTATGCCTATGATGCCAACGGCAACCGGCTGTTCAGTGGGCGGCATGATCCTGCCAACGCCAACGCCAACGCCAACGCCAACGCCAACGCCAACGCCAACGCCGGTGGTACGGACGATATCTTGGCACACGTCAGCGGAGTTCGGTCTGCGTACCACAAGGGCAGCAACCGTCTGGCAGGCGTGGATTACGATGCCGCAGGCCGTCCCTTGCAATGGAATGGCTGGAAGCTGACCTGGCACCCGGGCGGCCAGATCCTGTCCATGGTGCATGCGGATGGTCGCAGCATCCGCTACTACTACAACCATCGGGGTGAGCGGGTGGCTCGCCGACAGGGGCAGCAATGGGACTTTTACGACTACGTGGAAGGCCGTTTGCAGGCACAGGCGACGAGCGCCCATGAAGGCATGCGCCTGTGGTGGCATGAGGGCGAGATTCCGGTGGCTGTCATGGAGCGCGCGCCGGGACAGAAAGGCTGGCTCTTCGACAAGGCCGGTACGCTAAGCATCGACTGGCTGCATGTGGATCATCGCGGCCTGCCAATGATGCGATCCGACGCGGAAGGGCGCATTGTCTGGCAGCAGCAGTACGGGCCTTTCGGCGAGCCTGAGGCATCAGATGGACCGGTGGCATTCCGGGAAGATTCTGCACGGCTGTTTGATGTTGACCCCATGCTGCGCTTCCCCGGTCAGTGGGCCGATGCGGCAACCGGTCTCTACTACAACATGCGCCGGGACTATGACCCCACGCTGGGGCGCTATGTATCACCAGACCCGCTGGGGCTGCGTGCGGGGCCCAACCCGTACCTGTACGTGGATGCCGATCCGATGCGCAACGTCGACCCGACGGGCCTGATGCTGTTTGCCTTTGACGGGACGTACAACGCGCCGGACAAGCCGACGAACATCTGGCACTTCTACCAGGCCTATGACGCGAAGGCCAACGGGCCGGGAGGCGATGTACTGCGGCCGTACCTGGAGGGGGTGGGTGTCGAATTTGGGCCACATGCGGCGTACAACAGGACAAACGGGCCTGTTAACCGGGAGTGGGCCGAACCCATTACCGCAGACAAGTGGAAGGACAACGTCAACTACCAGGTCGGCCGTTTCATGAAGGCGGTCGAACAACTGAAGGAAGGAGAGACACTGAATATCGACGTGGTCGGTTTCTCACGGGGGGCTGTTCAGGCCCTGGAGTTTGGGCGAATCATTGCCAGGAAGCTGGAGTCGGGGGAAATCGATGCGGCCAAGGCTGGCCAGGTGAAGCTGCGCTTCATGGGGCTGATGGACCCGGTCTTCACCAACATGTATGACAGGGTGGAGAACTGGGAGACGGCTTGCAAACCCATGGAAGTGAGCGAAAAGTGGGAGCATGTCGTGAACATCATCGCTGCACATGATGTGCGAGGAGAACTGTTCGATGGAGCTTCATTGGGTAGTCAGGTAAATACAGTTCCTATGAGGGGTACAAAGATAGGGGCAGGAAGTGCTGCGAGAATGGATTCCAGTTTTAATATTGTTGGAATCCGTGAGGAGTTCATGATGGCAGGTGCCCATTCAGACATTGGAGGAGGCTATCCCGCGCCTGGGACGAGTGAGCCGGATGGTGATCTTTCAGATATCGTTCTTTGGGTTCTCATGGAAAGGGCTGAACGAGCCGGGGTCAAATTGGGTGATTTGCCCGATGGCCTGAAGAGGGTTGACATGCCGGTTGTCCATGGAGATGGGACGCGCATAGAAGGAAGAAGTGGTCGAGAAATTCTTCAGGATGGAGAACTTGTTAGTGACTATAAGACGGAAATATATGGGGTTCGTCCATTTGATAGAGGGATTGCCTCCATCCTTGGGTTGAGTGGGAACCCGGAGCTTGAAGAGATTGGGTTGAGAAGGACGGCAACCCTTGAGGATTACAAGCGCATGAGGGAACAAGGTAGGGTTCCTGAATCGGCTATGTCAGAGGGTGCTCGCGTCAGGTATATCAACGTGGCTGTCTATTGCGAATACCTGAAGAGAACTCAGATCCTTCTGGACAGCAAGTACAGCAGCTACTGTCGTCAGCCTTGATGAACGGATGTTCTCGTTCAGTTCAAGGGGCCGGGTTGGAGGATGGAAATGCGAGAATCAGATAAGTGTCTGAAGGCCGATGTCGGGCGTGATGGCGGTGCGCAGGATGCGGAACCAAGGGCAACGGGGAACAGAAGGCGGTATGGCCGATGGAAATGGATTTTTGCGTCCATCGGTGTGGTCCTTGTCATGGCGATGATCTCTCGTAAGGGGCCCATGGAGGCGCTGTTCACACTGTTGCTCTACCTTGTCCAGGGAGGTGTGGTGCCCTGTGTCCTGCTTCTGGTGGCAGCAGAGATCCGTGGGAGACGACGCCGGGCGAGAGATGGGCTTCGGCGGCGCGAAGGGGGCGCCAGCGTCCGAGAGGAAGGCGAGATATTGGCCGGAAGCGTGCATGCGTCATCCACTGACCAACGCTCGGACAAGGAGAAGGTATCCCTTCGTGATGTGGAGGGGCTGTTGTTCTGGGGGTGGTTGCTGTTCCTGATGATGGCTTGCTTCTTTCTGTTCGATAGGGGCGAGATCGCTGCCACGAACGGCTTTGGTGTGAACTTCAGGTGATCGTTCCACCTGGGATGGTGGGCGCTCAGAGAGCCGCCGAAGGGGCCAAGAGGCCACGAGGCGTGGCATTGTTTTTCCCGGTCTTGTTGGCTCTGTGGTGCTGCCAGCGCAATGACGAGAACGTCGATTGATGTGGGGGTGTCATGAGAAAGTGGCTTGCGTTCTCGAGCGTTGGCATTCTGCTGCTCTCAATGCTTCAGGGCGGTCATGGGTTCCTCGATTCCCTGTTGATGCTGCTGTTCTTTCTGATCTTCGACAGGAAAGGGCATATCGTCGTGGGTCTTCTGGTGCTGGCTCTGCTGGTGGTTCGTGAGGTGAGAGCACGAAGGGCAAGGGAGCTGGCAGGGAAGCAGCTGGTGGAAGTCATCCGGCAAAGGACGGCTGCCATGGAAGCTCGGATTGCGCTTCTGGAGGGTAGGGCTCCGGACGTCAGGGAGGAAGGGGGCAAGGACGGCAATCAGACGGTCCGTTCTGCAGAGGAAGGCGCGGCCAAAGGTGGTGCGATGGCCGGCGGCAGTGGAGCAGCAGGGACTGAATCATCCCCCGGAAAGGCAGGGCCTGATCAGGCCAGGGGGAATGAGGGTGCTGCGCCCAGGGGTGTGGGGGGACGCGTGAAGCCGGAGGATGTGGTGGGCGACGGGGGGCGGGGATGGCGCGTCCTGTTTTTGGACCTGGCGAAGATGGTTGTCTTCGTGTCCTTTCTCGCGCTTCTGTGGGCTGGCAGTGCCCATCTGTTTGCCTGTGGGGAGCCAAAGCTCGGTCGGCTCGAGGTCTCATTCCAGAAGTGCGAGACGCGCCGATGAATGATGTGGGCACGCATGTGTCATGCCGCTCCGGCTGGGCTGATCGGGCTTGATGGAGCGGCCCCCAGGTGGGCAGCGTCTCCTTGCTGCCCCTGGGGATCGTGAGTCCTGTCGAAAGGGGCCTTTGAAGGGGCCCGATCCATACTGCTTGACCTTGGACCTTGGACCTTGGATCCTTGGGCTTTATGGCGTGACCAGCGCAAAGACGAAGATGCCGATCATCAAGAAGGTGAGGGCGATCTTGATGAGCATGCCGATGACCATGCCCAGCCAGGTGGCGATGCCGACGTTGCGGGCGCGGATGAGGTCGCGGTCGTAGAGGTACTGGCCGATGGCGGCGCCCAGCAGGGGCATGAACAGCAGGCCCCAGAGGCCGCTGAAGACGCCGGCGATGGTGCCGATGAAGGAGCCGACGATGGCTTCACGGCTGGCGCCGACCTTCTTGGCGCCCAGGATGCCGGCGATGTAGTCCAGCACCCAGGCCACGATGGTGATGGCCAGGCAGATGCCGACGGTCAGGCCGCTGACGACGGAGAAGTCGTCGATCCAGGCGGTGAGCAGGATGCCCAGGAAGACGAAGAAGACGCCGGGCAGTGCAGGCAGCACGGTGCCGGCGACGCCGATGAGGATCAGCGTGATGCCGATCAGCCAGAGGGTGACGGTGAGGGTGGTGGCGGCCATGGCGTGGTGAAGACAGGGGAGGGACTGGGGATCGTGCAGGGAGGGTGACACTTGGTGGGCCGGGCGAGTGTGCCCGGCGCGTCAGGATATGGGGGCGATGGTGCCCGCAGGCAAGCGGGCGGGCAGTCGGTCAGCTTCCCTGGCTGGGGGGCTGGGAGGAGGTGTCGTGCTTCGGTGTGGGATGGACGGTGCGGGTGTCGAAGTCCTGTTCCCAGGTGCCGGGGGCCAGGTCGGTGGTGAGGGAGACGCGGCGGTCGAAGACGAAGAGTTCGCCGTCCCAGTGCTTGCCCCCGGTGTGCTCGAAGTAGTCCAGCACGCCACCGTCAAGCTGGACGACATGGTCGTAGCCGTTGGCGGCCATCCAGAGGGCTGCCTTCTCGCAGCGGATGCCACCGGTGCAGTAGGTGACGATGCGCTTGCCGGCCAGCTGCGGGCGGTGGGCCTCCAGGGCGGCGGGCAGTTCGGTGAACTTGGCGATGTGCGGGTTGATGGCGCCGTGGAAGTGGCCGACCTGGACCTCGAAGTCGTTGCGGGTGTCGATGATGGCGATGTCGCGGCCGTCGTCGTCGTGGCCTTCGTCGATCCAGCGGGCCAGGGTCTCGGGCGAGACGGTGGCGGCGCGGCCGTCGGCAGGACGGATGCCGGGCTGGCGGAAGGTGATGGTCTCGCGCTTGATCTTCACCAGGAAGCGGTTGAAGCTCTGTTCGTCCGAGAGGCTTTCCTTGATGTGCATGTTGGCCAGCGGGGGCAGGCTGCGCAGCACGTCGGCAAAGGCGCGGGCGTTGTCTGTCGGCCCGCTCAGCATGATGTTGACGCCTTCGGGGGTGAGCAGGATGGTGCCACGCATGTCCAGGCGGCGACCTTCGGCCAGCAGGTGGGCGCGCAGCCCGGGCAGGTCGTCGAGGTCGGCAAACTGGTAGGCGGCCAGGTTCAGGTAGGTGTTCGGCATGATGGAAGGATTCTACCGGTCCGCGCCCGGGGCGGGGTGGCGGGCAGGCAGGCCGCAAGGGGCCTGAGCCCCGTCGGACACAGGGCAGCGCCGGGCGGGAGGGCGCTGCATCATGGGGCGGAAGGCGGGATCGCTGGCCGGGCCCGATGGACATACCGCCATGGCCCTTGGGCACGTACAATCGGCGGATGAGCCAAGCCGTCTCCTCCCCCGCTTCCGCTTCGCCCGACGCTTCCGCTGCCCCCCCGGCGTCGGTGGCCGCAGATGTCGCCGTGTCCGATGCCGTGCCGTCGGTGGCTGAAGGTGCCGAGGGGCCGGGTTTTGTCCATCTGCGGATGCGTTCCGAGTACTCGGTGGTCGACTCCATTGTGCGGCTGGACGAGGCCGTGGCGGCGGCCGTGGCTGACGGGCAGATGGCGCTGGCGCTGTCGGATGCGTCCAACCTGTTCGGCTGGGTGAAGTTCTACAAGCAGGCTTCGGGCAAGGGGCTGCAGCCCATCTGCGCGGCCGATGTCTGGATCACCAATGCCGAGAACCGTGACCGGCCGTACCGGCTGCTGTTGATTGCAGCCAACAATGCCGGCTACCGGCGGTTGTGCGAGCTGCTTTCCAGGGCCTGGCTGGAGAATGAGTACAAGGGCCATGCCGAGCTGCTGCCCGAATGGTTGACGGCAGAGACGACGGGCGGGCTGATCGCGCTGTCGGGGGCCGGTGGCGGCGAGGTGGGCCAGTTCCTGCTGGCGGGCAACCATGCCCGGGCGGTCGAGGCGGCGCAACACTGGGCCGAGGCGTTCCCGGACGCCTTCTATCTGGAGGTGCAGCGCGACGGCACGCCCGAGGCCGAGAGCTGCACGCGGGCCACGGCGCGCCTGGCGGTGGAGCTGGACCTGCCGCTGGTGGCCACGCACCCCATCCAGTTCCTGCGCGAGGAGGATTTTCGGGCGCACGAGGCGCGGGTGTGCATTGCCGAAGGCGAGGTGCTGGCCGATCCGAAGCGGGTGCGGCGCTTCCAGCCGACGCAGTATTTCCGCACGCGCGCGGAGATGATGGCGCTGTTCGCCGACCTGCCGGCGGCGCTGGCCAACTCGGTCGAGATCGCGCGGCGCTGTGCGGTGACGCTGCGGCTGGGCAACCCGCAGCTGCCCATCTACCCGACGCCGGAAGGGGTGTCGATCGAGGAGTATCTGGTTCACCAGGCCGAGGACGGGCTGGCAAAGCGGCTGGAGAGGCTCTATCCCGATCCGGAGGTGCGGGCGCAGAAGACGCCCGAGTACGAGGCGCGGCTCAAGCGCGAGTGCGAGACCATCATCAAGATGGGGTTCCCGGGCTACTTCCTCATCGTGGCGGACTTCATCGTCTGGGCCAAGCAGAACGGGGTGCCGGTGGGGCCGGGGCGGGGTTCGGGTGCGGGTTCGCTGGTGGCGTTCTCGCTGGGCATCACCGATCTGGATCCGCTGCCGTATGCGCTGCTGTTCGAGCGCTTCCTGAACCCGGAACGGGTGTCGATGCCCGACTTCGACATCGACTTCTGCCAGGACAACCGGGGCAAGGTGATCGAGTACGTGCGCCGCAAGTACGGCTACGACGCGGTGTCGCAGATTGCCACCTTCGGCACGATGGCCAGCAAGGCGGTGATCCGCGATGCGGGCCGGGTGCTGGACATGCCCTACAACTTCTGCGACCAGCTCTCCAAGCTGATCCCGATCGAGCAGGCCAAGCCGCTGTCGCTGGACAAGGCGCTCAAGGCCGAGCCGCAGCTGGCCGAGCGGCTGGCCAACGAGGAGGAGGTGGCGGAGCTGTTCGCGCTGGCGCGGCCGCTGGAGGACATGACCCGCAACATCGGCATGCACGCCGGTGGCGTGCTGATTGCGCCGGGCAAGCTCACGGACTTCTGTCCGCTCTATCGGGCGCCGGGCACCGATTCGGTGGTCAGCCAGTACGACAAGGACGACGTGGAGGCAGTGGGCCTGGTGAAGTTCGACTTCCTGGGCCTGCGCAACCTCACCATCATCGATCTGGCGGTGCGCTACGTGAACGAGCGGCGCGCGCGCGAGGGCCTGGAGCCGGTGGACCTGGACAACCTGGGCTTCGACGACCAGGCGGCCTACCAGATCCTGCGCGACGGCAACACGGTCGCCATCTTCCAGGTGGAAAGTGACGGGATGAAGAAGCTGCTGAGAAAGCTTCAGCCCGACCGTTTCGAGGACATCATCGCCGTGCTGGCGCTGTACCGGCCGGGGCCGCTGGGCTCGGGCATGGTGGACGACTTCATCCTGCGAAAGCGCGGCGAGCAGGCCATCGACTACTTCCATCCGGACCTGAAGGACTGCCTGGAGCCCACCTACGGGGTCATCGTCTACCAGGAGCAGGTGATGCAGATCTCGCAGATCATCGCCGGCTACACGCTGGGCGGTGCCGACCTGCTGCGCCGGGCGATGGGCAAGAAGAAGGCCGAGGAAATGGCCAAGCAGCGCAAGACCTTCATGGAAGGCGCTGCGGCCAAGGGCCAGGATCCGGATCTGGCCAGCCAGCTCTTCGACCTGATGGAGAAGTTTGCCGAGTACGGCTTCAACAAGTCGCACACGGCGGCCTATGCGGTGGTCACCTACCAGACGGCATGGCTGAAGGCGCATTATCCGGCCGAGTTCATGGCGGCAACGCTGTCGTCGGACATGGACGACACGGACAAGGTGCAGATCTTCGTGCGTGATGCCCAGGCCAACCAGGTGGAGGTGCAGCCGCCCGACATCAACGCGTCGGCCTATCGCTTCGAGCCGGCGGCCCCGCGCGCCATCCGCTACGGGCTGGGCGGTGTGAAGGGGGTCGGGCAGTCGGCCATCGAGAACGTGGTGGCGGCCCGCGAGGCGGGCGGCCCGTTCATCGATCTCTTCGATTTCTGCGAGCGGATCGATCGCAAGCTGATCAACCGGCGCACCATCGAGGCGCTGGTGCGCGCGGGTGCCTTCGACCGGCTGGATCCGGACCGGGCGCGGCTGCTGGCCAACGTGCCGCAGGCGATGGAGGCGGCCGAGCAGAAGGCACGTGAGCAGGCAGCCGGCCAGGGCGGGCTGTTCGACGACGCCTTCTTCGGGGGCACCGACGAGGCGCCGGCACGCGAATGGCTGCCGGCCGAGCGCTGGGACGACCGCCAGCGGCTGCTGGAAGAGAAGGGCGCTCTGGGCTATTTCCTGACGGGGCACCTGTTCGATGCCTGCCGGGACGAGGTGCGCCGCTTCGTGAAGACACGTATCGGCGATCTGGAAAAGATCGTCGGCAAGCATTTCGGGTCCACCCCGGTGACGGTGGCGGGTATTGTCTCGGGTCTGTCCACGGCCATGACGCGGCGTGGCAAGATGGTGCGCGTGATGCTGGATGACGGCTCAGGCACCGAGGAGATCGCGGTCTTTCCCGAGGCGTGGGACCAGTACAAGCACCTGCTGAAGGAAGACGAGCTGGTGGTGGTGCAGGGCAAGCTTTCCAAGGACGACTACAGCGGCGGCCACCGGCTGTCGGTGGAGCGCATCCTGGACCTGGGCACGGCGCGCGGCGAGAATGCCCGGGCGCTGCAGCTGACCATCGCCGGCAAGCCCGATGCGGCGCGGCTCAGGGAGCTGTTGATGCCGCACCGGGTGGATGGAAGCCAAGGCGAGGGTTGTCCGGTGGAAATTCATTATTACAGTGACAGTGCGACCGCCGTTCTGCGGCTGGGACACCAATGGGCAGTGCGGCCTGATGACGCCTTGCTGGCTGGCCTGAAGGGCTGGCTGACCGAGGCACGGGTCGAGATGCGCTATCGATGAGCGGAGCTGATTTGGCGAAGGACAAGGAAAAGGCAGACCGGACGGACGAGGCCACCGTCAAGGCATCCGGCCCGGACAAGGCGGGCACGGAGGCGGCGGCCAAACCGGCAGAGAATCCCTCCATCCGGCAGCCCTCCAGCGAGCGGGTGCTGCTGGCGCGGCTGTTCCGTTATGTGCGGCCGCACTGGCGGGTGTTCGCGCTGGGGGTGGTGGCGATGATGCTGACCGGCTCGACCGAGACGGCGCTGCCCGCCATCATGCAGCACCTGCTGGACGACGGTTTCGGCGGCAAGGGCAATCCGCAGCTGATGTGGACGGCGCCGCTGATGATCATCGGGCTCTTCGTGGGGCGTGGCATGTTCACGTTCACCATGAACTACGCGATGAACGAGGTGTCGAACTCGGTGCTGTACGACCTGCGCAAGCAGATGTTCGACCGTCTGGTGCAGATGCCGGTGAGCTATTTCTCGACCCATTCGGCGGGCACCATCATTGCGCGGCTGGTCAATGACGTGCAGAACGTCACGCAGTCGCTGGCCTCGGTGCTGGTGATCATGGTGCGCGACACCTGCGTGATCCTGGGCCTCCTGGGCTGGCTGCTGTACCTGAACTGGCAGCTCACGATGATCGCCTTCGTGCTGATCCCGATGGTGGCGCTGGCGGTTGGCGCGTTCTCGCGCCGCATGCGACGGCTGTCGGGCGAGCAGCTGCGCTACACGGGTGAGCTCACCAGTGTGGTGGGCGAGGCCATCCATGGCAACCCGGTCATCAAGGTCTATGCGGGGCAGGAGCACGAGCGCAGCCGTTTCGCGGCGGCCAGCCGGCAGTTGCAGGGCTTTGCACGACGGATGACGGTGGCTTCGTCGCTGCTGGTGCCCATCACGCAGGTGATGGCGGCGGTGGCGGTGTCGCTGGTGATCGCGCTGGCGCTCTATCAGTCGCAGCAGGACCGTACCACGGTGGGCGGCTTCGTGTCGTTCCTGACCGCCATGCTGATGATCCTGAACCCGCTCAAGCACCTGGCCGACGTGAATGGCCAGTTGCAGCGCGCCTTTGCAGCGGCTGATGCGGTGTTCCATTTCATTGATGAGCCCATCGAGAACGACCACGGCACCCAGGAGATCGAGCGGGCCAAGGGTGCGCTGCGCTTCGAGGGCGTGCGCTTCGGCTACGAGGGCAGCACCAGCCTGGCGCTCAAGGGGATCGACCTGGAAATCAAGGCGGGCGAGACGGTGGCGCTGGTGGGGGGCTCGGGCGGTGGCAAGACCACGCTGGCCAACCTCCTCCCGCGCTTCTACTCGGTGACGGACGGACGCATCCTGCTCGACGACATCCCGATCGAGTCGCTGAAGCTGGAGAGCCTGCGCCGGCAGATTGCCTGGGTGAGCCAGCAGGTGATGCTCTTCAACGACACCATTGCCAACAACGTGGCCTATGGCAGTCGGCGGGGCGCCAGTGAGGCCGATGTGCGGGCGGCGCTGGATGCGGCCTATCTGACCGAGTTCGTGGCGTCGCTGCCCGATGGCATCAACACGATGATCGGCGACAACGGCATCCGGCTCTCGGGCGGCCAGCGGCAGCGGCTGTCGATTGCCCGGGCGCTTTTGAAGAACGCACCGATCCTGGTGCTGGACGAGGCCACTTCGGCGCTGGACAACGAGTCCGAGCGCTTCGTGCAGGCGGCACTGGACAAGCTGATGCATGGCCAGACCACGCTGATCATTGCGCACCGGCTCTCCACCATCGAGAAGGCCGACCGCATCCTGGTGCTGGATGACGGCCGCATTGTCGAGTCCGGCACGCACGCCGAGCTGATCGAACTGGGCGGGCTGTACGCGCGCCTGCATGCCGGGGGAACGCTGACGTAATGGACCATCACCTGCAGGGCACGCCTGCGGCACGCCGTGAAGGCCGACCAACGGTCTCGCTGATCATCTCCACCTACAACCGGCCGCGTGCGCTGGACCGGGTGCTGGCCAGCGTCGCGCGCCAGCAGGAAATGCCACTGCAGGTCCTGGTGGCCGATGACGGTTCGGGACCGGAGACAGTCCAGGTGGTGACGCGCTGGCGCGAGCACCTGGGTGAACGGCTGCTGCATTGCTGGCAGCCCGACGAGGGTTTTCGGCTCAGTGCGGCGCGAAACCGTGCCATTCGTGAAGCCCGGGGAGATTTGCTGGTCTTTGTCGATGGGGACTGCCTGCTGAGGCCGGACTTCGTGCTGGCCCATCAGCGGCTGGCCGAGCCCGGATTTGCCACGGCCGGCAACCGGGTACTGCTGAGTGAGCGCCTGACGGCACAGGTCGAGGCGGGTGACTGCAATCCGCTGGACTGGAATCCGTGGCAGTGGCTGCAGGCCTGGCGACGGGGCGACATCAACAACGTGCTCGGCCTGCTGCGCCTGCCCGGGCGGTGGTGGCGCCATCCGAAGGGGCGGCCCTGGCGGCTCTTCAAGGGCTGCAACATGGCGCTCTGGCGTGATGACATCATCCGCATGAATGGCTTCGAGGAAAAGATTGCCGGCTGGGGCTTCGAGGACACGGATCTGGTCCTGCGCTGGTTCAACCTGGGCGGGCGGCTGAAGAACGGGCGTTTCGCCACGACCGTGCTGCATCTGTGGCACCGGGAGGCGGCGCGGGACGCTGCCGAGGAAAACGAGCGGCGCGCCCGTCTGGCGGGCCGCCGAGGGGCGACCGTGGCCGAACGGGGGCTGGCGCAGCTGGCCGACGACGATCGCCCTGCGCCGCCGGGAGGGATCTGATACATGCTTCTGGTGAATGTCGCGCATGGCCTGCTGGCACTCTACCTGCTGACGCTGCTGGCCGTGCCGAAAGTCCAGACGCCGCTGGTGGCGCTGACCTGCCTGCTGGCCATCATCGGTGGCCAGTGGCTGAAGGCGCCGCCGCTGGGCCGTCGCCTGCGCGAGGGCTGGGCCATGGCCGTGCCGCTGGTGGGCTATGCGACGCTGTTTGCCGTGCAGATCGAGATGGGCTGGTTGCGCTGGCGTGACTGGGACCAGGTGCTGATCTGCGCGCTGGGACTGGGCGTGCTGCTGTCCAACCTGCCGGCCCGGGGGCCGGCCGTGCATCGCTGGCTGCTGCCGGCCGCTGCGCTGGGGGCCGTGGGGGCGCTGGGGCTGGCCA
>ERZ773054.467-NODE-467-length-31596-cov-9.996069_pt1 | contig 31596 bp, 25 predicted proteins | sample MGYA00580630_ERZ773054 | MGnify/ENA primary metagenome ERZ773054 (study PRJEB29015, sample SAMEA2737994) | human oral metagenome | biome: human oral; feature: human-associated habitat; material: dental | place: China | collected 2115 ... | reverse complement strand
CCCACTGTAGACCCACTGTAGACCCACTGTAGACCCACTGTAGACCCACTGTAGAGCCACTATAAAACCACTGTAGACCCACTGTAGACCCACTGTAGACCCACTGTAAAGCCACTATAAAACCACTGTAGTTCCGTTTAAGGTTTGTTAAAAGTCCGTCAGACGTCCCGCAGAGCAACTGCGCAAAATTATGAAGTATAGGTCAGTTCGATATATACAATACTGTTTTACAATAGTATTTGTATTATAATCTGTGAAATCCAGCAATACAAGTTGCTAATCCGTGCATATCATATTTGTCAATTGTCAATTCTCAATTCTCAATTGAGCAATGTATTCTCCGTTTTTTTCTTCGATGTTGTATTGATGTTTTTTAGGATAAAGAAGTGTTAGGCGTTTCTTTAAGTTTTCAATGCCAATACCTGAGCTATACAAACTTTCTTGTTTAGGAATTATAGTGTTCACACTTCTGAATATTACCTTATTCTCTTCCACTCTCAAGCTAAACAACAATTCTGTTGCCTCAGTCGCCGATACACCGTGCTTAAAAGCGTTTTCCACCAAGCTGATAAACAGCAAAGGTGCTATGGTGAGTGGGGGTAGTTGCTTCGGGAAATCTACTCGCACCGTAGTTTTATCAGTCAGGCGCAACTGCATTAGGCTGATGTACTGTTGCAAAAAATCCACTTCCTCAGCAAGGCTAATTTGCTTTTGGTCACTGTTTTGCATAAAGTGACGCATCAGCTTGCTAAGGCTATGCACGCTCTCTTGTGCTTTTTTGGGGTCAAAGGCTATAAGCGAATAGATATTGTTGAGCGCATTGAAAAAGAAATGCGGTTGGAGTTGGTATTTCAGTTGGGTAAGGTCGGCTTGTAGCTTGTGTGCTTGGGCTTCTTTCTGAGCGATTTCCAAAGAGAAGTTGCGTTGTGCATAGCGTATTGCCATTGCAAAGACTACTGGTAAGAGGTTCGAGAGGAAATCAAAATATACGAAAGCGTGAAAAGGAGGCATCTTGTGCTTACCTTTGTGAAGGTTGAAGTACGAAAAGAGTTCATACTTGCTGTACGACATACATAAAATAAGTACCACCGCTACCAATATAAAAAGTATATATCGTTTTTTAAACCACAGTTTATCAATAAGCCAATAGAAACTGATGTAGAACAAAAACATCAAAAAAGGCAATGATATGAGCGAACGGTAAAGAGCCTCCTCAAATCGGTGATTGCCTTCGGAGATAAAAATAAGGGCAGGCAAAATACAAACTACTGCCCAAGAGGCTATGTGTGTTAAAAGTTTCATTCTTTATACTTTGATGTTTTTAAATAACTTTCTGTAAAACTCTTGATGATTTCAGAGGAATAGTCTCCTCCTTTGGCATAAGAGATACCCATAACTTCTAAAGCTATAGCTTGGCACTGCTCATCATTAATAGTAATGGCTTTACTATCTAATATTTCTCTAACAATAACCATACATTTTTGCAGGTCTTCTGTTGTAGCATAAGGAGGTAAAGTTATATTCATCAGTTTTTCTTTCATATTTCTAATTACCTGTGCGACTCGCACTACTCGTATCTGAGGGCGCTAATAGGTTCTAACTCGGCTGCTTTTCGGGCAGGATACCAACCGAAGAATACCCCTGTAATGGTACATACTAAAAATGATATTACAATAGAATACAAGGTGATACTCACTGGCCAACCTATAAACAGCGATACGGCTACGGTGGCTAATAAACCAATAATTACCCCTAATACCCCCCCAGTGATGCTAATAAGCACTGACTCGATGAGGAACTGTGCTAAAATATCCTTTCCTTTAGCCCCAATAGCCATACGCAAGCCTATTTCCTTAGTGCGCTCTTTTACCGATACATACATAATGTTCATAATGCCTATTCCCCCCACGATGAGTGAAATGCTGGCAATAGCTACCAACAGCACGGTAAGCATCTCACTGGTAGAGCTAAACGTACTGATAAGTTCTTGTTGCGAAAACACATTGAAATCATTCTCTTGTGTAGCCGAAAGGTTATGCGTGCGCTCCAAAATTTTCTTTACTTGGTTTACTGCATTCTCCGACTGACTTTCATTGAGCACCGAAGCCACAATACTCTGCAAGAAAGTTTGCGCCAAAATACGCTTTTGTACCGTAGTATAAGGTGCGATAATCACATCGTCTTGGTCTTGACCAAAGTTGCTTTCACCTTTTTTGGTAAGTACGCCAATCACTTTAAAGGGAATATTCTTAAAGCGTATCGTTTGCCCAATAGGGTTTTCGCCATTAGTGAAGAGATTCTTAGCCACTGTTTGCCCTATCACGGCTACTTTGGCAAAGTTAGTAATTTCATCTTCACCAAACATACTCCCTTCAGCCACACTCCACTCCCGTATGGGCAAATATTCGGTATTCACTCCGTAGATAGAGGTAGGCCAGTTATTACCACCAGCTATACTTTGTCCATTGCCACTTACTACCGGCGATACATATTTCAGTAGGGTACCTTCTCTTTTGAGGGCTTCGTAATCCGTCATTTTCAGCGATTGCATATCGCTCATACTCATACGCACTCCGCCCATCATACCGGCACCCGGACGGATATTGAGCATATTGGTACCCATTTTAGAGATATTCTCCTTGATGCTCTTTTTAGAGCCTTCTCCAATGGCAAGCATTGTAATGACAGAGCCCACCCCAATGATGATGCCCAACATTGTAAGCATCGCCCTTGTTTTGTTGAGCAAGAGGGCACGCCACGCTATTTTAAAAAGGTTTTGTATATTCATTTGCTTTTAGGTGTTAGGTTTTAGGTGTCAGATTAGTTAGAAAAGTCCACCTTCCCGTCTGACTCGTCTAACCAAATAGCTAATCTTCTACCACTATTTTCGCTAATTCTTCCTTTGCATTCAGCCTATTGGTTACTTCCTTATCACTGATGATATGTCCGTCTTTAAGTACAACAGTGCGCTTGCTGAAAAGGGCGATGTCGTTCTCGTGAGTTACAAAGCCTATGGTACTACCTTGGTCGTTAAGGCGTTGGAAAAGCTCCATTACCTCATACGAGGTTTTAGTGTCAAGGTTACCTGTAGCCTCATCGGCAAGGAGTATCACCGGGTGGTTCACTAAGGAACGCGCAATGGCTACCCGTTGCTGTTGTCCACCCGAGAGTTCACTGGGCAAGTGGTTCAATCGGCTTTCTAAGCCTACGCTGATGAGAGCTTCAATAGCGCGCTCGCGACGTTCTTTAGCCGAGATTTTAGAGTTGTACATCAAAGGGAGCTCTACATTCTCGATAGCTGAGGTACGCGCCAAAAGATTGTACGACTGAAAGATAAAGCCTATCTTGGTGTTGCGTACCGTTGCGAGTTCGTTCTTGCTCATATCTTTCACCGAGATGCCATCCAAAATGTAATCGCCTGACGACGGACGGTCTAAACAACCTAATATGTTCAATAAGGTTGATTTACCCGACCCACTAGGTCCCATAATGGTTACGAACTCACCCTCGTGAATGGTGAGGTTAATGCCTTTGAGGGCGTGAACGATTTCGTTACCCATCTTAAACTCGCGTTTCATATCGCGTATGTCGATGATTGCTTTTTTCATTTATTTGGCTTTTGAGTTATCACGACGAGGACGTTTAGGCATAAACGGACTACTGCTATCGTCGTTATTTTTGTCACCTTCTGCTACTTGAGGGCGATTGCTTTGCAAGTTGGTAGCTACTTTTTCTCCAACACTGAGTCCGCTTACTACTTGCACGTTGATACCATCATTACTGCCTATGGTTATCGCTTTTTGGGCAAGACTACCGTCGGTTTTCACTACCCATACGTATTTGTTTTTACCCTTGCCGTGCTGTACTTTAGGGACTTCAGCTGTAATACCTTTCTGAGCGTAGTACTGCATCAGTAGGTCGATGTCTGGGGTGAAGTTCATCGCTTTCGCAGGCACTATGGTTACGCCTTTCAGCTCATTAGTATAGATAGCGATGGTCGCGGTAAGCCCAGGTTTGAGCTTCTCATCGGGGTTCTCAGCCTCTACTATCACCGTATAGGTCACCACGTTCGAAGTCGTAGTAGGTGATAGACGCACTTGGGTTACCTTCCCCGAAAACTCTTCTTGGGGGTAAGCATCTACGGTAAAGCTCACACGTTGCCCTACTTTCACTTGTCCTATATCGGCTTCGTCTACATCGGCTTCCACCTGCATACGCTTGATGTCTTTGGCTATCTTGAAAAGTGTAGGCGCACTCATCGAGGCGGCTACCGTTTGCCCTTCTTCTACCTCTTTGCTGAGGATAATCCCATTGATAGGCGAATAGATATTGGCATACCCCAAATTGGTTTTTGCCTGATTGAGGGTCGTAAGGCGTTGTGCTACATTTGTTTTCGCGTTGTTGAACTGATACAATGCTTGCTCGTAGTTCGATTTGCTAATCACTTGGGCATTGTACATTTTCTGTTGTCGTTCGTAATTCTGACGGTAGTAATTCAGTTCGTTGAGTGCCGATTGGTAATTGGCAGTAGCATTTACAACCATTTCTTGAAGGTTCGTCTTGTCGAGTTCCGCTAATAGCTGTCCTTTCTTTACTTGGCTGTTGTAATCTACGTAAATCTTGCTTACCAATCCTGATACTTGGGTACCTACTTCCACCTCGTCCACTGGCTGTACGCTACCAGTAGCAGTTACTTCGGTAGTAACGTCACCTTCGGTTACCTTATCGGTTTGCAGGACGATAAAAGAAGGTTTTTCCTTCATAAAGAAGTGATATACCCCAAAAGCCACTACGGCTAATAGTACGATAATGATGATTTTCTTAATGTGTTTTTTCATTTCAATAGATTCTAAAATTAATGCATAAAAGCTTGTAAAAACATCCCCCTGCCCCCTTCAAAGGGGGAGGCGCGATACAAAAGCAATGGATAACTGTTATATCTCCTCGATTCTATTTTCTCTCAATGTACTGACAATACTTTCTAATGATGATAGCACCCCAAAGAGATTGGTATTTATTTGTTCGTTTGAAAAACGAACAAATGTTACACCATACTTTTCTATAACTTCTTGTCGCTGACAATCTTCTAAAAACCTAAATTCGTGTATATTGCCATCTACTTCAATTGCTAAAGCTAATTCGTGACAATAGAAATCTACTATATACTCCAAAATAGGCACCTGTCTATGAAATTCAACACCTAAGGCTTTTCTTCTTAGATGATTCCAAAGAGTTATTTCACTTGATGTACTATGATTTCGCAAATATCGTGCAAAATCTTTTAGTTTAGGATTATATGGTATAATTTTGTTTGGCATAAGGCATTTTTTATCAGTATATATTATTATCTGTCTATATCGCTCGTGTATGATGACCGTCATATCTCCCCCCTTTGAAGGGGGCAGGGGGATGTTTATATAAAGTTGTCCTCCTATAAAAGGAGGTTACCCTCATAAAACTTCAGCAACTGTACATACAGCGCCTGCATATACTTATTTTGTAAATAGGTTTGCTCCGCGTTGAGGTAAGCGTTTTCGCTTACGAGAAGCTCGGTATTGGTAAGTCCACCGAATTCGTGCTTTTTTACTGCCAAATCATATGCCAATTTAGCATTGTCACGAGCCGTGCGCGAAGCTACTTGTTGCGCTTGGTAAGTGGTAGCATTCTGCCAAGCGGTTTCTATTTTGGTATAGAGGTCTTTTTCCGCTTGTTGTTCGTCGAGCACCGCTTGCTGTTGGGTAACCTTAGCCAGTTTCACATTGTTCTTATTTCTGAACTGCGAAAAGATAGGAATATTGAGCGATGCTCCTATGGTCTGACCGAAATTGCTGTCCAACTGGGTGCGATAGCTCAAATCGTTGAGGTTTGAATATCCTGTATTTACCCCTGCTTGTAACGATAGAGTAGGGGCATAGCCCGCTCTGGCTATCTTAATATCTTTTTCAGCTATCTTTTGTTGTGATTGATAGATTTTTAGATTGGGGAGCTTTTGTTTGGCTTCCGCAAAAACCACATCTTTATTAGGGATAATCGCCGTTTCATCATCTGCGGGAAGGTCGAGCGCAATAGCGAAATCACTATTAGGAGGAAGCTCCAACAGTTGTTTGAGGGTCAGCACCTTACTTTCGTATTCATTTTCTGCTTTGATAATAGCATACTCGTTGTTGGCGTGACGCGTTTCTATCTCAGCTAAACTCAGTTTAGCAATAGACCCATTGGCAAATTTGCCCTGTGCTTGTTTTAATTCCTCACCCGAAGAGCGCGCCGTATTCTTAGCTACTTCTATTCCCTCATAGCTGTAAAGGGCTTGTAGATAAGCTTCAAGCACACTCAAAGTGATATTGTTTTTCGCCTCTTGCACGTACAGTTCGTTCTGTTCGAGCAATAACTTACTGCGGTCTACTTGTAGGTTCAGTTTATTGCCCTGATAGAGTGGCATAGATGCCGATACCCCAAAATTGTTGGAGAACGTACGGCGCGACACCCGCTCGTTAGAAATCTGATTGATTGCCGAACCGTAATTTTGGTTTGCCGAAGCCGAGCCACTTAGCGTAGGCAAGCGGTTGCTCTTCGCCTGACTGTAATTGATTTCAGCCGTCTGCTGGTTCAGTTCTGTCTTCTTTACAGAAATATTGTTCTGTACCGCATAGTTGATACAGTCAGCCAGCGACCATTGTTTCGCTTGAGCTCCTGCTAACAAAGGGCAGAGACACAAAAGAGATATGTACAAAGTTCTTTTCATCGTTTTTAGTTTTTAAGCAACTTTTTGTCATTTAGTTGCGACAAAGGTAGTGCAATAAAGTTAGAGTCCGCAAAAATAATCGACGAAAAGCCTTATTTTATCGACGAAAAGCAATATTTAGCAGTTAATTTTTAGTTATAAGCGGTTAATTTTAGTCGTCAGAAACGTCCAATTGCTCTGCCTTATGCACCTTGTCCGCTCACCCCATCCTGTCTACCCTGTCTATCCCGTCCTTCTTCTCCGCCCCCTTAGCCTTGTCCAACAACTGCCCCTACATCTCCTCCCTCCAATAACTTTCACAAGTTATCTTCCTTTTATCTTTATATATTGTTCATTCAAAAATCTGTTATTCGTCATTTATCACTCGTCATTTGTCCCTTGTCATTCCTCATTTCTTCGCCTTTCCGTCACCACATTCCCCCTTTAAAAGAGTATGTTTTGTCTCTAATTCCCCCTTTTCCTTCATACTCTCCCTATTGCCTATGGCCTAAGACCTATCATCTATTTCTCTTTCTTTCGCCTCGAAACCCCGTTTTTGGCATTTTTGGCATTGTTGTATTATGTTATTAATCAACTATTTATACACCCTTTCTATACCAATCGTCCAAGATTCGTATAAGCTTCCTATAAGCTCTCTATAAGCTACCCTCACCCTCCTAAAAGCATTTTCTCACTAAAATTCCTCTCAACCCTCTTCCGTTCTTCTCCGTTATCTTTCGAACTCCTCAACCCTCCACATTTGCTAATTTTCTCATTTCCTAATTTGCTAATTTTTTCCCTGCCCGTGTGGCTCACACTGCCTGTGCGGCTCGCACCTCATTTCCAAATTTGTCTATTTGCTAATTATTCTATACTTTTGTCCGATAAATAAACGCAGATGTTAAACAGAATTTACCAATATATCACCACTCATAAACTCGCTACCTTCTCATTCTTCACCGCTTGGGCACTCATTGCCATTTATGGTTTGAGTCAATTGCGATTTGAGGAGGATATCACCAAAGTACTCCCTCAAAACGATAAGACGAACCTCACTTCCAAGGTACTTAAGCAACTCAATTTCGCCGATAAAATCTCGGTAATAGTAACGGCTGAGCAAGGCGGAACACTCACCGATATGCAGGCAGTTGCGGAAACTTTGCACGATACGCTCAATGCTTCTATGACGAAGTATATCACCAGTATTCAGGGGATTATAAACGAAGAAGAAATCGATGAGACTTGGCAGTTTGTAAACGACCACCTACCTCTTTTTCTAAACGATGAAGATTACGCTTATTTAGAACGTCGTTTAGCCCCCGATAGTCTCAAATCAATGGTGGAGAGTCAGTACAAAACGATGCTCACGCCTGCGGGTATGGTGGCACAACAGTTTATCCGTAAAGACCCTTTTGGTCTCACTTTTCGCGGTTTGCGCAAACTTCAAGAGCTCAATACAGGCAACGATTTTAAGATTGCCAATGGTTTCCTCACTACTAACGACGAGCAACATATCCTCTTCTTTATCAACCCTAAGTACGATGGCAACGACAGCGAGCACAATGCCGCTTTCGTCGCAGGTTTAGACGAGTTGCAAGACCATCTCAATGCCCAGTATCAAGGAAAAGTGCGTGTAGATTTCTTTGGGGCTCCCTTTATCTCAGTGAGCAATGCTTCTCAAATCAAAACTGATATCCTCACCACGGTACTCATTTCACTATCAGCACTTTATTTATTGCTTGTCTTCTTTTATCGAAGTGTTTATATTCCGTTTATCGCTTTTATCCCTTCTGCTTTTGGGGTGCTCTCAGCTTTGGCAACACTTTATGTGCTCAAAGGCAGTATTTCGGCAATTTCTATCAGTTTAGGAGCGGTACTCTTAGGAGTTACAATTGATTATTCACTGCATATCCTCACACATTACAAGGTAGCTAAAAACACCGCCGAGTTGTACCGTGCTGTAACTGTGCCTATCTTGCTCAGCAGTATCACTACCGCTATTTCATTCCTCTGTTTGCTCTTTGTGCATTCGGAGGTGATGCAAGATTTAGGAATATTTGCTTTTGTGGGCATAATGGTATCAGCCATATTGTCGTTGGTGCTCGTGCCTCATTTCTACCGTGGCAATCGCACTATCGAGGTGCGCAAAACCTTTTTAGACCGTATAGGGGCTTATCCATTTCATCACAACAAGTGGGTAGTTGGAGCTTGCTTACTGCTGATAGCGGTGAGTTGTTTTACTTTTCATAATGTCCGTTTCAATGGCGATATTGCTAATATCAACTATATCAACGAACGTTATAAGGCAGCCGAACATCAATTAGAGAACATCACCGATAGTGAATACAAATCACTTTACGCTGCTGCTTATGGCAATTCGTTAGAGGAAGCTTTAGAATGCAATTATACACTATATCAGCAGTTGCAAAGTTATAAAGCACACGATAGTATCAAGCAATTCAGTTCTATCGGGGGGATTGTATTGCCTAAAAAAGAACAAGAAGCGCGTTTACAACGATGGAAAGATTTTTGGAATGCCGAAAGACAGCAATTTCTAAAACAACAACTGATAGAAAAAGGAAATGAAGTCGGTTTTAAAGAAGAAACTTACGCACCTTTTTATCAAAGTATAACAGGTGATTTTGAAGTGATAAACAACCTCGATGTTTATAAAGCCCTTTCAACCATTCCGTTAGAAGATTTTATTACCGAAAAAGAAGGTTTTTATACCATTGCCAATCTCGTAAAACTCACTCCCGCCGAGCGTGACCCTTTTATTCATTCAATAGAAAAACGCACGCCTACTGTTGTTATCGACCGTAAGAATTTGAGCGAAACGTTCTTAGGTAAACTCAAAGACGATATATTGCTGTTAGTAAACTATTCGTCTATCGCTATTTTCCTCATACTGCTCTTGTTTTTTAGGCGTGTAGAGTTGGTGTTACTCACTCTTATCCCTATTGGGGTTACAGGGGTAGTTACTTCCGCTCTGATGAACTTTTTTGGCATAGAGTTCAATGTATTTAGTATGATTGTTTGCACTTTGGTATTAGGGCATTCAGTAGATTTTAGTATTTTTATGACCTGCGCATTGCAAAAAGACTATACTGATGGTAAAAATGAACTTCCCGTATACAAAGTGTCGGTACTTTTAGCGTCTATTACTACCTTTTTAGCTATCGGTACGCTTATTTTTGCCAAACACCCTGCCTTAAAATCAATTGCATCGGTATCAGTAATAGGTATTTTCACTGCTTTGGCAATAACTTTCGTATTTTACCCTACGATATTTAAGTTTTGTATCTTCCGCCGTCCTGATAAGGGTCGTTCTTCGGTGAGTTTGCGTCTTTTAGTGCAATCCATACTGCTAACTACCTATTATGCACTATCGTCTATTATTCTCTCCAATATAGGTTGGCTGCTTGCCAAATTTACTCCTAAACGTACTATGTGGCTCAGGCATTTAGCTACTTGGCTTACCTCTTCGGTACTCTATGCCAATCCTTTTGTGCGCAAAAGGGTAGAGAACCCACGCCATATACAGCTTACAACTCCTTCAGTTGTAATTTCTAATCATACCTCGTGGCTTGATACTTTGGCAGTAGGGCTTTTCACACATCGCGTCAGTTATATGGTGAATGATTGGGTGTATAACTCAGTAGTATTTGGACGTTATGTGCAGGCAATGGGCTTTTTTCCTGTTTCTGAAGGCATAGAAAAAGGAATGCCCTTATTCGAAAAGAACTTAAAAAACGGTATTTCTGTAATGATTTTTCCAGAGGGCAAACGTTCCGAAAGTAACCAAATACATCGTTTTCACAAGGGCGCTTTCCTAATAGCCGAACATTTCCAAACGCCTCTTGTGCCCGTGTATATTCACGGTTGTTCGGAAGTGCAACCCAAAGGTGATGTGATTATCTACGATGGTGCCATTACGGTAGTAGTAGGCGAACCCATAGCTCCTAACGATGAGCGTTTTGGCAATACTCCACGCGAGCGTGCCAAACAGATAGGTGCTTTTTACCGCCAGCAATTCCTCGCCTTGCGCAAACAATTGGAAGGAGTGGATTACCTAAAAAAGAAACTGTTTTTAAACTATTTATACAAGGAAAATTATGTGGTGCGAGCTGTCAAAGAAGATTATAGGCAGCATCGCAAACACTATCACGAGCTTGTACATTCATTACCCGAAAAAGCGCGTATCTTGCATATCGCTGATGATTATGGTCAGTTAGATTTCTTGTTATTGCTCACTTATCCTGAGCGTGAAATAGTATCCGTTATCACCGATGACGAGAAGCGCGCCATTGCACAGCATAGTTACCTCACTAAAATCCGCAAAATACAATATGTGAAAGAGCGTCCAGAGGGAGATTTTGAAATAGTAGTTGAAGGGAGAGAAGTCGTAATAGGATAAGGAAGTAGCGCTTAATTAGACTGAAAGATAGGGCTTATTCGAACCTAAGACGAAGGTAAAGCGAAGCTAAGACGAAAGAGGAGGCGTTGACGAAGTTAATTGCTAAATTTTAAGCGATATTCTTTTGATAAAATTATGGTTAGTAGTGTTTTTCAAGTGTGAAACCTTAAAATTATACTAAAATAAGGAAATAAAGTAAAATTCATACTATAAATATTTGCACTTGCTATAAAAAATGAAGACTTTTGCCGACAGAATAATTTAAAAATACGTACATAATGATGGAAGAAAAAGAAATATTAGACAATGAAGAGATATTCTCAAAAGTTTTAAGAGCAGGCAGACGCACCTATTTTTTTGATGTGAGAGCAACGCGCGCTAATGATTATTACTTGACTATTACCGAAAGTAAGAAGTTTACTCACGATGATGGCTCATTTCACTACAAAAAACACAAGATCTATCTGTATAAAGAGGATTTTGAAATGTTTAAAGATATTTTAAACGAAATGACTAACTATGTTTTTGATGAAAAAGGAGAGGAAGTAATTTCTGAACGTCATCAAAAAGACTTTAAAAAGAACTATTACAATGAACGATTGGAAGGCGTAAGCAATAGTAATGGCGTTTACAAAGACCTTGATTTTGAAGACCTATAGCTAAAATCTAATAAGGTAAAACTTCACTCATCTGTTTGTAATAGAGTGATGACGTAATAGGCTATTGAGTAAAACTCATCTTATGGCGTGGGTGGTATTTCACCAAAGCTTCCCTCAAATATGACTTCTCTACGTGTACGTATATTTCTGTGGTAGTAATATTCTCGTGACCTAACATCATCTGTATGGCACGCAGATTCGCACCGTTCTCCAATAGGTGTGTCGCAAAAGAATGTCTGAAAGTATGTGGGCTAATGGTCTTCTGTAATCCTATGTTTTCAGCTACTTGTCTTACAATAGTAAATATCATTGCGCGAGTAAGTTGTTTCCCTCTTCTGTTTAGGAAAACGTAATCTTCGTGACCTTTTGCTATCTTTAATTGTTTGCGCTGGTTATTGATATAATTGTTAATTTGTTTCTCCGTATAGCTTTCAATAGGCACTAAGCGCTGTTTGCTACCCTTCCCCATTACTCTAATGAAATCTTCTTCAAAAAACAGGTCGGATAGACGAAGAGAGACTAATTCCGATACTCGCAACCCACAACCGTAAAGCGTTTCTATAATAGCTTTATTACGATGCCCCTCATCGGTGCTGAGGTCTATGGAGGCGAGCATAGCATCTATTTCTTTTAAGGAAAGTGTATCGGGGAGTTTTACACCTATTTTAGGGCTGTCGATAAGGCTCATAGGAAAGTCTTCACGTCCTTTCTCAGAAATCATAAACTTAAAAAAACTCTTCAAAGCTGATATGAGTCGGGCTTGTGAACGTGCGTTGAGTTCTTTGGAGACTTCGTATACGAACTGGCGCAAGGTATCTACTTGAATAGTATCGGGGGGTTCAGTGATATTGTATTTTTCCAAATACCCTATGAGTTTCTCAATATCTAAGCCATAAGACACAACAGTATTCTGCGATAAACCACGCTGTAATCGCAAATAATTCTGATAATCGGTATTTACTTTACGCCACACGTTTTTAGGTAAAAGGTAAGAGATAAAAGGTAAAACTAGCGATAGCTGGAAAAGTGAGTAAAAGGTGTGTTATTTACCAATTGATAATTTTTCGCTGTCGTTATAATGCTTTTTATCGATGATAGTACCCTTGGAAAGCACTATAAGTCCAGGATTAGAACGTATCATTGTTTTGAGGGTAGTAGCATCGTTATAATAAAAGTTGAAATTGAGTTCGTATTTCTTTACGATATAAGGGGCTTTCTCCATTTGTGAGGTAAGACCTATCACGGTATAACCGTTTTTAAGAGCTTTATCGGTTACTGTTTTGATAGCCTTAAAAGCCTCTTGGTTAGCAAGGTCGAGGCGATAAGAAACTACCATCAAGAGCTTTTCTTCAGCCATAAATTGTGGCAAATAGTCTGTTTCTCTATCTTTATCCTGAATATAGAAATCGTGTATAGGAGGCAATTCGGTAGTAGAGGTAGAGCTTACATATTCACCATCTACTTTTGGGAAACTTGCATCTTTAGTTACAATCACTTTTTCTTTGCCGTTTACTTTGAAAGTCCAATAATAAGTAACGGCATTGGGCGGTAATTCCATACCTTTGGGGATATTTATCCCTATCTTATATGGACGAAAATCTTTTATGGGTAAGTGATTGTAGACGTAATATACAAAGCTTATGCAGAAAAGCACAGAGAGTACTGTAATTAATAAAGGTAAATTGCCTTTGGTAATGGGTTGTACATATTTTTGCCCCCAAAAGACGATGAGAGCTAAAACTAATAGTACCATATCTTTGGTAAACGACTGCCAAGGTGTAAATTTGATAGCATCACCAAAACAACCACAATCAGTTACTTTGTGAAAATAAGCCGAATAGAAGGTGAGGAAGCCGAAGAATACTAACATAGCCAGCAAAAGCCACAAAGTGAGCTTCTTTTTATAGCCTACCAATAAGGTTACCCCCAAAACTACTTCGAAAATACATACCAAAATGGCAAAAGTTAAAGTGTATGGTACTAAAAAAGGCATATTGAGCACATCGGGAGCAAAATAGTCTTCCAATTTAAATGAAAAACCCATAGGGTCATTGAGTTTTATCATTCCACTGATGATAAAAGTAACACCTAATAATATGCGACAAAGCTGGATAAGATATTTCATATAAGTTGTTATTTAGTTGTTATGTTGATTGTTTAAATGTATGAGAGCAAACACTGCATAGTTTATCATATCTTGATAATTAGCATCAATACCTTCACTAACCAATGTTTTTCCTTTATTATCTTCAATTTGTTTTACACGCAAGAGCTTTTGCAGGATAAGGTCGGTAAGAGAGCTCACCCGCATTTCGCGCCATACCTCTCCATAATCGTGGTTTTTAGCTTCCATAAGGGAGCGTGCTTCGGCAACTTTGGCGTCGTATAGAGCTGTTGCCTCTTCGAGACTAAGGTCGGGCTGGGTAGCCACTCCTTTGTCTATTTGAATAAGAGCCATCAGGGCATAGTTGATGATGCCTATAAACTCGGCTGTCTCGTCTTCATCGATTTTATGCTCGGTATTCTCTTGTAGTCCTCGAATGCGTTGTGCTTTGATGAGAATCTGGTCAGTAAGAGAAGGGAGGCGCAAGATACGCCAGGCACAGCCATAGTCTTTCATCTTGTTGATAAAGAGCGTACGACATTGTTCAATAACAGTGTTATATTGTTTAAGAGTGTTCATTTTAATTAAGTGACAGGTAATGAAAGTGCAAAGGTACGAAGTAATTAGCAAATGGACAAATTTGGAAATTAGCAAATTTGGAAATGAGAAAATGAGAAAATGGGAGAATTAGAAAATGAGAAAATTAGGAAATTAGGAAATGGGGCGCGAGCTACAATAAATGACAGCGAAAAGATTGTCAGTTTATTCAACTTTGCCAAAGGTGCGAGCCGCACAGGCAGTATGAGCCACACAGGCAGGGAAAAAATTAGCAAATTAGGAAATGTAGAGGGTTGAGGAGTTCGGAAGGAAACGGAAAAGAACGGAAGGGAGCTGAGAGGAATTTTGATGAAAAAATACTATGAGGAGGGTGGGGGTAGCTTATAGAGAGCTTATAGGAAGCTTATACGAATCTTGGACGATTGGTATAGAAAGGATGTGTAAGAAGTTGATTCATAGCATAATAAAACAAGGCGAAAAATGTTAAAAACGGGGTTTCGAGGCGAAAGAAAGAGGAAGAGGCACTAGGCCTTAGGCCATAGGCACTAGGGGAGAGTATGACGGAAAAAGGGGAATGTGGTGACGGGAAGGCGGAGAAAAAGAGGCTGATGAATGAAGAGATAATGAGCGGTGGGTGAAGGTAAGGTAGTGAAAAATGCTGTGAATTTTGAGATTTGATTTTAGTGATTGGGGATTTTTTGCGAAGGGTTGTACTGATTTTACCTAATAATTAGGCATTATTTATTGCTAATTACTTATAGTTTTGTACTTTTGCGCCCGAAATAACGAATATCATATGCTGAACGTTCACAACCTATCTGTTTCTTTTCAGGGCGAGTACCTCTTTGAGGACGTTGCTTTTATGCTCAATGCGGGCGACCGTGTGGGGCTTATTGGCAAGAACGGAGCGGGGAAATCGACGATGCTCAAATTGCTTTCACGCGAACTTAAACCCGATACCGGAGGCATTGCTACTGATAAAGATGTACGCATCGGATTTCTGAAACAGGATATTGATTTTGTGAAAGGACGTACCATTTTGGAAGAAGCCTATCAGGCATTTACTGAGATTAAGGCTTTGGAACGTCAGTTGGACGATATTCATCACCAGATAGAAACCCGCACTGATTACGAAAGCGAGGTGTACCACGATTTGCTTGATAAACTCAGCGACTATACACATCGTTTCGACCTTATAGGAGGATACCAATACCAAGGAGAAACCGAGAAAGTGCTATTGGGGTTGGGGTTTCAGCGGAGTGATTTCGACAAGCTCACCGATAGTTTTTCGGGCGGGTGGCGTATGCGTATAGAGTTGGCAAAACTGCTGTTGCAGAACAACGATATATTGCTATTGGACGAGCCTACGAACCACTTGGATATAGAGTCGATTATTTGGCTAGAACAGTTCCTCTCTACTTATAGCGGGGCGGTGGTAATTGTGTCGCACGACAGAATGTTTTTAGACAATGTGACCAATCGGACGATTGAGATTTCGGTAGGCAAAATATACGATTATCCGAAGCCTTACACTCAGTTTTTGGAACTGAGAAAAGAGATGCGCGAACTGCAACTCGCCTCACAAAAGAACCAAGAAAAGAAGATACAACACACTGAAAAGCTCATCGAAAAATTCCGTGCCAAAGCTACCAAAGCCTCAATGGCACAGTCGCTTATGAAGAAGTTGGACAAAATAGAGCGCATAGAGGTAGACGAGGAAGACAATGCGGTGATGAACGTGCGTTTCCCCGTATCGATAACGCCAGGGAAGGTGGTGCTGGAAATAGACGATGTATCGAAAAGTTATGGTGAAAAAGAGGTGCTCAGCCACGTGAGTTTGCTTATAGAACGAGGCAGCAAAGTAGCTTTTGTGGGACAAAACGGACAGGGGAAAACGACCCTCGCCAAGATGATAGTAGGCGAAATACCCTATGAAGGAACTATTAAGCTGGGGCACAATGTACAGTTGGCTTATTTTGCTCAGAACCAAGCCGACTACTTAGATGGGGAACTCACCGTGCTTGATACGATGTTTAATGCAGCTAACGACAGCAATCGCACTAAAATACGCGACATACTTGGGGCTTTTCTCTTCCGTGGCGATGAGGTAGACAAGAAAGTGAAAGTGCTTTCGGGAGGGGAGCGCAACCGTTTGGCATTGGCAAAGATGCTCCTTTCGGACTTTAACGTAATGGTGATGGACGAGCCTACGAACCACTTGGATATCAAATCGAAGAACGTACTCAAACAAGCCTTACAGCAATTTGAAGGGACGCTCATCATTGTGTCGCACGACCGTGATTTCTTGCAAGGGCTTACCGATAAGGTATACGAGTTTAAGAACAAACATCTGAAAGAATATCTTGGGGACATCGATTTCTTCCTCGAACAACGTGCTGCCGTTAATTTTAGAGAGATAGAACAGCAGAGCAAAAGCACTCCTGTGCAGGTAGAAAAAGAACCGCAGAAAGAAGAAAAATTCTCGTTTGAGGAACAGAAACAGCAGAAAGCCATTCAGAATAAGCTCAACAAGATAGAGAAGAACATTACCGCTCTTGAAGAAGAGCTTAAAGCGATGAATGAGCAGATGGGACAAGGCGTACAGAACGATGCTTTTTACAAGGAATACGAACAGAAAAAACAGCAGTTGGAGGATTTAATGACCAAGTGGGAATTATTAATGAGTTAAGTTATGCAACCTAAAAAAATCTTACTCTTTATTGTGGGGGTGCTGGTAGCCCTCTTTACAATGACCCTTTTCAGCAGTTATCACACCACCGCCAAAGGAATGGTGCGAGAGGGTATAGTGTTTGGTGACGCGATGTTACGCTATCCGACCCCTGATATATTGGGAATGCTCTTTAAAGGGGGAGAGGAAAATAATAAAGTAGACGAACTTATCAAAGATACTAAGACCATTGTAGACGAAAAGACCGAAAACTTAGCAAAAAAGGATACTATTGTTAAGGACACGGTACAAACTTCGGAAACTAATATAGAAGGGAAAATATATTACCCGGGGAATCATACGGATTATATCAGAAGACTTAAAGAGAAACTGTGTCAGCCTACCTGCCAAATAGTGCATTATGGTGATTCGCAAATAGAAGGAGACCGTATCACCGGCTATGTGCGCAACCGATTGCAATTGGCATATACTGGTGGAGGACCGGGTTTTATCCCTATAAAAGTAGTGTACAGCCAAAACAGTGTGGACATTATTGCTTCGCCTAACTGGACGCGCTACGCTTTCTTCGACCGCAAACAACGCAAAACGGTAGCGCACGATAAGTATGGTTTGTTCTCTACCTTCTCACGTTTTACTAATTATGTGAGCAATACTGCTGATACCACTGCCTTGCCCGTAGCAAAAGCCAGCTTTACGATTAAGCCTTCGGATAAATCGTATGCACGTTTAAGAAACTACACACGCTTTGGGTTGCATTATGGCAATGCGATGGCGAAAGTAAAGATACGTGTGTATCAGGACGGGAATATTTTAAGAATAGATACTCTTATCTCAGATGGTAAATACCATAATTATAAGCTCAATTTCGCATCTACTCCTAAGGAGCTAAAAGTGGAATTGGAAGGCAAGGTAAGTCCGGATTTTTATGGGATTACTCTTGATGCGTCCTCAGGAGTGCGAATGGATAACGTAGCGATGCGAGGGGAAGCAGGACGTATATTTACACGAATGAATTACGAGCATTTTAGACAAATGAGTGCAGACCGCAAGCCCGATATATTTATCTTTCAGTACGGAGGAAATACAATCCCCTATATGAAAACAGACCAACAGCTTCAAGAGTATGTAAACACGTTGATATTTAATATCAAATGGGTAAAGCGAGCCAACCCCAATGCAATGTTTATGCTTTTAGGTCCTGGAGATATGACAACTTCGCGTAATGGACAACTCATCACCTATCCTTTTGTGCCGAAAATGAACAAACTGATGAAGGAAGAAGCCTTGAAAAATGGGATTGCTTATTTTAGTATCTTTGAAGCAATGGGAGGAGAAAACTCGATGACAGCGTGGGTGAAAAAAGGAATGGCTGTTTCAGATTACGTACACTTTACGCCACAAGGGACTAAACTAATTTCGGAAGTGTTTTACCAATGCCTACTTAACGACCTTGCGACGGTGCAATAATAGCTATGATAGATTTCTTTAAAAACTTCTTTACCTTTGAGTCGGCTCACCCACTTACTTTTGTACGGATAGACTTTTGGATATTCTTTGCTTTAGTATATGCGGTGTTTGTGCTCATCTATAAGCGTAAGCACGTGCGCAACTTGTTTTTGTTGCTTGCTAGCTTTTACTTCTATTACAAGGCAAGTGGGCTTTTTGTATTGTTATTGGTATTTAGTACTGTTACTGACTTTTATTTGGGGCATTATATCTATAATCAACAAGAAGAGCGAAGACGCAAAATAGGGGTTACTATTAGCGTTTGTGTGAACTTATTGGTACTTAGTTATTTTAAGTATGCTTATTTCTTTACTGATACTTACAATGCACTGTTTCACACTCATCACCAAACCTTTAACTATTTAGCCTATTGGGCAAACGGGTTTGACTATAACGGATACTTTTCAGTTGATAAAATTATATTGCCCGTAGGTATTTCTTTCTACACTTTTCAGACCATTAGCTATACGGTGGATATTTACCGCAGAAAGGTTGCACCACTGAAATCGATATTAGACTTTGGTTTTTATGTGAGTTTCTTCCCTCAGTTAGTAGCAGGTCCTATTGTACGTGCAGAGGAGTTTGTACCTCAAATTCTCAAAAAAACAGAGATTAGCAAAGAAGAGTTTAATAAGGCGATATTCCTTATCCTTAAAGGACTTATCAAGAAGATGATATTTGCTGATTTTATCGCGTTGCACTTTTTGGATAAGGTATTTGATGCTCCTGAAATGCACTCGGGCTTTTCTAACTTATTAGCTCTGATAGGTTATTCGCTCCAAATATACGGCGATTTTTCTGGCTATACCGATATAGCCATAGGGGTAGCGCTATTGATGGGCTTTCATTTGCCTGTAAACTTCAATTCACCTTATAAGGCTTTGAACTGTGGAGACTTTTGGAAACGCTGGCACATCTCGCTTTCTACTTGGTTGAAAGATTATTTGTACATTCCGTTAGGAGGTAACCGCAATAGCACCTTAGGAACTTTTGTGTTTTCCTTGCTTTTTGTAGTGATATTGGTAGTAGCGATTGGTAACCTCGCCTTTACTTTTATCACAGGGGGATTGCTAATAGCAGGGGCGGTAGTAGCTTTTTATTACAAACCTTTTGAGCGTTACTTGACTACCAATATCAACATTATGCTCACGATGCTTATTGGAGGATTGTGGCACGGAGCTTCGTGGAAGTTTGTTATATGGGGTGGATTGAACGGTTTGGGTGTAGTAGCTTATAAGTATTGGCGCAAGGTGAGTCCGTACGAGCAAAGTAAGCTCTGGATCACTCGCGCTTGGAAGATAGCCTTTACCTTTGCTTTTATTACCTTTACACGCATATTCTTCCGAGGTAATGATATGGAGAGCATAAACTTATGGTTCGCACAAGTGGCGAACAATATGAGTTGGGATACTGCTACCGAAGTGATTAGGCATAACAATATTCCATTAGGCGTTATCCTGATTGGTTATATTACCCATTGGCTACCACAGCATTGGAAAGACTATGTGGAACACGTGTTTGCCGAGAGCCATTACGCTGTGAAAATAGCGATAGCCTTAGTAGTAGTGCTTATTTGCTATCAGGCTTATTCTACCGATATTCAGCCGTTTATTTACTTCCAATTTTAGTTAGGTAAAAGGTAGGAGTAAAAGATAAAAGGGGGAGATGACCTATTGGGAATTAGTAGCTAAGAATACAATACAAGCAATAATGACTATGAGCACCAATGAAGTTACTACTGAAATAATAAGCCCTGCGACGGCTAATGTTTTAGGTTTCTTGCTCATTCCGATAATAGATAATATCAATCCGGTGAGCCATATGATAATGTTCACAATAGGGAGCAATACGAGGAATATTGCCACGACAGACGTTATGAACCCCACCAGACCTATGGGATTGTTATTTACGTTGTTATCGTTATATTGCCTATTGTGAATAAACGACCAGTCGTTTGGGGTATTTTGCTTGAATTCTTCCATTTTTATTAAACAATAAATACTCAATTTTAATGCCACAAATATACAACAAAGAATTTATACTGCAAGTTAAAAAAACTTTTTTATAGGTAAAAGACACAAGCCACACGAGTAGATGCAATTAGCAGATTTGAGAATTAGCAAATGGGAAGTGAGGCTTGAAAAGTTTTTATAGGAAAGAGAAGAGTTTAATAATTAAGAGCTGTTTGAAAGATGAGCGAATCTGAGGCGAAAGTAAGACGATGGAAACCTATGAAAAGTTTATAACAGAACAGTGTAAGAAGTGAAAAACAATTAGAGATTTAGCCAAACTCCTTTGTTATTTATTGAAAAGTTATTACTTTTGCCGTCAGAATTAGATAAGAAATAAGACGCGTTATGTATTCAATTAAAAAATTATTACAAGACGGAAAAAACATACAAGGAGAAATCACCCTTAAAGGTTGGGTGCGCACCTTCCGCAGCAACCGCTTTATTGCCCTGAACGATGGTTCTACAATCGACAATTTACAAGTAGTAGTAGATTTTGAAAATACCGACCCTGAATTGCTTAAACGCATTACCACGGGAGCAGCTATTGAAGTAAAAGGACGACTCGTGGAGAGTCAAGGTAAAGGGCAAAACGTAGAGTTACAAGCAAGTAACATCAGTATATTAGGTGATAGCAACCCTGAAGAATACCCTATCCAACCTAAAAAACACTCACTTGAATTCTTGAGAGAAAACGCTCACTTGCGGGTGCGCTCTAGTACTTTTAGTGCGGTGATGCGCGTGCGTTCTACTTTAGCTTTTGCTATTCACAAATACTTTCAAGACAATGGCTTTTTCTACGTGAATACACCTATTATCACGGGTAGTGATGCCGAAGGGGCTGGAGAGATGTTTCGTGTAACGACCTTAGATGCCAAAAATCCACCACTTAATGAAAACGGCGAAGTAGACTACAAGAAAGACTTCTTCGGTAGGGAGACAAATCTTACCGTATCAGGTCAGTTAGAAGGTGAGACTTTTGCGATGGCGCTTGGTAAGATTTACACCTTTGGACCTACCTTCCGTGCTGAAAACTCCAATACCTCACGCCACTTAGCTGAGTTCTGGATGATAGAGCCCGAAATGGCGTTCTATGACCTTATCGACAATATGAATTTGGCGGAAGATTTTATTAAATACGTATTGCAATATACTTTGGAAGTACGTCGTGACGACCTTGAGTTCTTGAACAAAAGATTTTTAGAAGAAGAGAAGACTAAACCACAGAACGAGCGTAGCACAATGTCACTCATCGAAAAACTTGAATTTGTAATTCACAATCAGTTTAAGAGGGTGAGTTACACCGAGGCAATAGATATTTTAAAGAATAGCAATTACAATAAAAAGAAGAAATTTCAATACCCCGTAAACGAATGGGGTGTAGATTTGCAAAGCGAACACGAGCGCTATTTGGTGGAAAAACACTTTGAGTGCCCTGTAATTCTATACGACTATCCAGCAAATATCAAAGCGTTCTATATGCGCTTAAATGAAGACGGTAAAACGGTGCGCGCAATGGATATTCTCTTCCCAGGAATAGGTGAAATTGTAGGAGGCTCGCAACGTGAAGAACGTTACGATGTGCTCAAACAAAAAATAGCCGACCTTCATATGGACGAGGCAACTCTTTGGTGGTACTTAGACCTCCGTAAGTTCGGTACAGCAGTACACAGTGGCTTTGGTTTAGGTTTTGAGCGCTTGGTACTCTTTGCTACTGGAATGACCAATATCCGTGATGTGATACCTTACCCACGCACACCACAGAGTGCAGAGTTTTAATGTAAGTTACATCAGGAAATATAAAAACCGAGTTACGAAAGTAACTCGGTTTTCTTGTGTAATTTTAAAAAATAAAACAATGACTAAGTTGCCATTTGGTATTTGTTTACTTTTTCTTTAGCCTTGATAAGGTCGAGATTCAAGCTGTTAATCTTTTGCTCTTTGTTGAGGATTCTTCCTTTGAACTTAGCATCGTCTTGAGGAGACAGAGCTCCTTTGGCTTTCTTTAAATTATACTTGTTTTGTTCCTTAGCTAAATCAGTTTTAGCTTTGGTAATTTTAGCCTCTATTTTAGAAACCTCAGAGTTAGCTTTGGACAAGCGTTCTTGGTTCTTTTTAGCACGAGCAGCAGCTTTTTGTTGTTCTTTAGCGGCTTTTTCTTGCTCCTTAGCAGCTTTTTGTTCAGCTTTCACAGCCTTTTCCTGCTCTTTTTGTAATTTTTGTTGAGCCTTTAACTGCTCTTTTTGAGCTTTAAGTTCTGCTTGAGACTGAGCTTGAGTAGCTTCAACAGGAGTGGGAGCAACTACCGGAGTAGTGGTATCGGTCATAGTTCCCATTTCGTCTACTTGAGCGAATGACACTTGAGCTACGAATAGCCCAGCGAACAAAGTGAGTGTGTGTAATTTCATATCTGTTAAATTATTTAGTTTTCTTATAGGGTGCAAAGATAAGGAAAATATGCTTACTATTTGCATTTTTACAAAAGTTTAACACCAAAAAAGTCGCCTGCAAAGGAAAGAAGCGCAGGCGACTAAGGAGTAAATTAAAATATAAATAGTTATGGATTATTGAACATTTCCTCTGATACGTAAGCCTTTTACAGGACTTGATTTGGCATTGGAGGTAACAGTAATAGTCTTGCTGATAGGTCCAACACGATTAGTATCGTATTTTACTTCAATTTTCCCTTTAGCTCCTGGTGCTACAGGTTGGTTTGTCCAAGAAGGAACGGTACAACCGCAAGAAGAAGCTACGTTAGTAATTACGAGGGGTGCTTTACCAGTGTTAGTAAACTCGAACACACGCACACCGTCTGCACCTTGTTTGATGTTACCGTAATCAATTTCTTCAGATTTAAAAGAAATCTCAGCGTCTTGGGCATAAGCCATTACACCAAAAAATGCTAAAAATACAAATGTTAAAAACTTTTTCATAGTATAAAAAATTAAAAATATAAGTTTGTTTTTACGGTTATAAATAGTACAACAACCGTGCCAAAGAGTATTTTTTAAGGTGAAAATTAAGATTTAATAGTGTAGAGTAAAAAAGGGTTTGAGCGAAGGAAAACATTGTAAGTCACACAGATAAATTATTAGTAGATTGGTGGATTTGGATATTACGGTTAGCTTATACAAGCCTTATACGATATAACGGGCAAGTGAAGCCAAGATAAATCTGAGGCTAAGAAAAGTATTAAACTTTAAAAAACTAAAAGACTTATTCTATTAAAAGGCAACTAAAAAATTGTACTTGATGGTGGAATTGACGTCGTGTTAAAATTATCAATGGTTAATTGCTAATTGTTCATTATTTTGTATCTTTGCCCTCACACTTTTAAATCTCAAAAAAAAACTCTTACACACATATCCAGCTAACGCTGGCTTTACTTAAAAAAATGTACTTAATATTCGATACTGAAACCACGGGTTTACCCCGCCGTTGGGATGCCCCTCTTACCGATAGTGACAACTGGCCTCGCGCCGTGCAGATTGCTTGGCAATTGCACGATGAGTGGGGCGCACTCATAGAACATCAGGACTTTTTGATAAAGCCCGATGGTTTTGATGTGCCTTATGATGCCGAAAAAGTACACGGTATCTCTACCCAATTAGCAGAAGCACAAGGGGTACCTATTGCCGAGGTATTCAAAGCGTTCAACGAGGCACTCAGCAAAGCGCAATACGTGGTAGGACAAAACATCGGCTTCGATATCAATATTATGGGGGCTGAGTTTTACCGCTATGGGGTGGAGAGTCTGCTTACGCAGATGCCCGTAATCGATACTTGTACTGATGCAACTGCCAACCTTTGCCAGATAGCTGGCGGAAAAGGAGGTCGTTATAAGTTGCCCACCCTCACCGAGTTGCACTCTTTCCTCTTTGGTGTACCCTTTGCCGAGGCGCACAATGCCACTGCCGATGTGGAAGCAACTACACGCTGTTTCTTTGAATTGATACGGCGCGGTGAAGGCTTTCAAGAAGGTACTTTTAGCAACGACTATATCAAAGAATTTCAAGGGCATCACACCTCACCTATAGGTCTTATCGGACTCAAGCACGTGAACCTCAAAGAGGCTTCCGATGCCTTGCGAAAAAGCAGTAGCAGTGCGCAATCTACCGAACCTCACGCCGATGCATCACTGTTAGAAGAGGCGGTGTTTGCCCACCTGCACAATCACACACAACACTCTATATTACAATCTACTACTTCTATAAAAGACCTCGTAAAAATCACTGCTAAAGAAAAGATGCCTGCCGTAGCACTTACCGATAGTGGCAATATGATGGTTGCCTTTCACTTTGTGCAAGCCGTACAAGGGCATAACAAAGAAGTGGAAGCTAAAAACAAAGAGGCTGAAGAAAAGGGTGAAACACCTACCGAAACGCTCATCAAGCCTATTATAGGTTGTGAGTTCAATATCTGTGAAAATCACTTAGATAAAAGCCGACAAGATAACGGCTACCAAGTAGTGATTTTAGCTAAAAACAAACAAGGCTATCACAATCTTACCAAAATGGCTTCTATCGCTTCTACCAAAGGCTTTTACTATGTGCCTCGTATAGATAAGGCGATTGTAGAGCAGTACAAAAGCGACTTAATGGTACTCTCAGGGGGTATGAATGGCGAAATTCCTTCTAAAATACTGAATATCGGTACCAAGCAAGCTGAAGAAGCACTCTTGTGGTGGAAAGAGCAATTTGGCGATGACTTCTATCTGGAGGTAATGCGCCACAACCAAGAAGATGAAAATCGCGTAAACGAAACCCTTGTAGAGTTTTCTAAGAAATACGGGGTCAAACTCATCGCTACTAATAATACTTTTTATCTCCATAAAAAAGATGCCAATGCCCACGATATTCTGTTGTGTGTGAAAGATGGCGAAAAGCAGAAAACACCTATCGGGCGCGGTCGTGGTTATCGTTTTGGAATGCCTAATGATGAGTATTACTTCAAAACTTCAGCCGAAATGAAGGCGCTTTTTAGGGATATACCCGAAGCAATTCTCAATATCCAAGAAATTATCGATAAGGTAGAGCCCTACGGATTGGCGCGTGATATTCTCTTGCCTAAGTTTGATATTCCTGAAGAATTTCAAGTAAGTGATGATCTCACAGGTAAGAAAGGTGAAAATAACTATTTGCGTCATCTCACTTATGAAGGAGCTAAACGCAAATATCCTGAAATTACCGATGAGGTGCGCGAGCGTTTGGATTTCGAGCTTTCCATTATCGAAAAAACGGGGTACCCAGGGTACTTCCTTATTGTACAAGACTTTATCGCAGCAGCGCGGAAGATGGGCGTATCAGTAGGACCTGGGCGGGGGTCAGCCGCAGGGTCGGCAGTGGCGTTCTGTTTGGATATTACCAATATGGATCCTATTAAGTACGATCTCCTCTTTGAGCGTTTCCTCAACCCCGACCGTGTGTCTATGCCCGATATCGATATCGATTTTGAGGACTCTGGTCGCCAAGATGTCATCAACTATGTGATTGATAAGTATGGCGAGAGTCAGGTAGCACGGATTATCACTTATGGTAAAATGGCTGCCAAATCGGCAATCAAGGATACAGCTCGCGTACTGGATGTGCCTCTACAAGAGTCGAATAGATTAGCAGGATTGGTGCCTAATGGGGTATCGTCCTTAGGGAAGATGTTCGGTTGGGACGATAAAACCCTCAAAGAAAAAGTGCGCAGTGAAGAACTGCCCAAAGTAGACGAACTGAAACGTCTTTTAGCAGGAGAAGGGGAGGAGGAGAGTACCCAAACCATTCAGCAGGCAAATATTATTGAAGGTTCGGTGCGCAACACAGGTATCCACGCTTGCGGGGTAATTATCACCCCCGACGATATCACTAACTTTGTGCCGGTAGCTTTAGCCAAAGATTCAGACTTGTTTGTGACTCAGTTCGATAACTCGGTAGTAGAGAGCGCAGGATTGCTGAAAATGGACTTCTTGGGGCTCAGTACCCTCACACTTATCAAAGACACTATTGAAAATATCAAACAAACGCATAATATAGAGCTGGAAGCAGAGGCTTTCCCGCTCAACGATAAAAAGACTTACGAACTCTTCCAGCGCGGTGAAACGGTCGGGATTTTTCAGTACGAGTCCACTGGTATGCAGAAGTATATGCGAGAGCTTAAACCTACCGTCTTTGCCGACCTGATAGCGATGAATGCCCTTTACCGTCCAGGGCCATTGGAATATATACCGAGCTTTATCAAGCGGAAACACGGCATTGAGTCTATTGAGTACGACCTCCCCGATATGGAGGAATACCTCAAAGAGACTTATGGGATTACCGTTTATCAAGAACAGGTGATGTTGCTATCGCAGAAGTTGGCAGGCTTTACCAAAGGTGAAGCCGACGTGTTGCGTAAGGCGATGGGTAAGAAACAAATAGCTGTGCTAGCCAAGATGAAGCCTAAGTTTATTACCCAAGCCTCCGAAAAAGGTCACGATGCCCAAAAACTCGAAAAGATATGGGCAGACTGGGAGAAATTTGCCGCTTATGCATTCAACAAATCGCACTCTACCTGCTATGCGTGGGTGGGTTACCAAACTGCCTACCTAAAAGCCAATTACCCTGCCGAGTATATGGCAGCGGTACTCTCTAACAATATGAACGACATCAAAACGATTACTTTCTTCCTCGAAGAGTGCCACCGAATGGGGGTCAAAGTATTACCTCCTGATGTAAATGAATCGTTGTACAAATTTACCGTAAATAAAAACGGCGATATACGCTTCGGTATGGGGGCTGTAAAAGGGGTAGGAAAAGCAGCCGTCGATACGATTGTAGAACAACGCCAAGAGCGTCCTTATACCTCTATTTTCGATTTGGCAAAACGCGTAGATTATAAGAGTATCAACAAAAAAGCCTTTGAAAGTATCGCTTTGGCAGGAGGTTTTGACTCGTTCACCAATGTACACCGTGCTCAGTACTTCCACGCCGAAGCCGATGGTATTCCATTCCTCGAAAAAGCCATTCGTTTTGGTACTAAATACCAAGAGAGTAAGAACTCTGCCCAAATGAGTCTGTTTGGTGGTGAGAGTGAAGTAGATATTCCTGAACCTGCTGTGCCTAAATGTGAAACGTGGGGTAACCTCGAGCAGTTGCGCCGTGAGAAGGAGGTGGTAGGTATCTATATCTCAGGGCACCCGCTCGACGATTTTAAGCACGAGTTACAAAACTTTTGCAATATCAGTCTATCGGAATTGCAAGACTTACAACCTTTTATTAACCGTGAACTCACTGTAGCGGGTATGGTAGCTGACCTGCAACATCGTACGGCTAAGAACGGAAAAGGTTACGGCTTTTTTACTCTTGAGGATTACGACGGCTCTTACGAGTTTAAACTCTTTGGAGATGATTATTTGAACTATCAGAAATATATGGTACCAGGGGCGTTTTTGTATATCAAATTTAAGGTGGTAGAAGGATTTCTCAATAGGGAAACCAACCAAAGAGGTGAACCTCGGATACAGTTTCTACAGATGATGCAGTTGCAAGATGTGATGGAAACCCTCTCTAAAAAACTTACTTTACACGTGAATATAGAGGAGATTAACCAAGATTTGATTGCAAAATACAAAGATTTACTACAAAAGCACAAAGGGAAACAGTCTATTTACTTTGTTGTGCACCATCACAATGAAAATATTCACCTAAATATGGAAAATGGTAATCTAAAGGTGGCGATTACTAAATCTTTTTTAGATGATTTAGACGCTCTATTTGCAAAATATCATCTCAATGACCGCAGAATGGAGAAAATAGTTGCTAAAAAGACAGAAGATACTCACGACGACGAGGAAATGGCAATGGAGGATTTGGGATTATCGGAGTAGGCAATTAGTTAATTTCTATTTTGACTGCTGACTGCTAACAGCTAAAAAAATCTTCAATCGTAACTCGTAGTTTACAATTATTTTGTACTTTTGCACAACCACTAAAAAGAAAAAGAAATGAGTGCATTGAGCGTTAATCACCTGTTGGGCATTAAGTATATCACCGAAAAGGATATACAGTTAATATTTGAAACAGCTGACCACTTCAAGGAGGTTATTAACCGTCCTATTAAAAAAGTGCCTTCGTTGCGCGATATTACTATTGCCAATCTCTTCTTCGAGAATAGTACGCGCACTCGTCTTTCCTTTGAATTGGCAGAAAAACGTCTTTCTGCCGATGTGATTAACTTTTCGGCTTCTCAATCATCGGTAGCCAAAGGGGAAACCTTAGTAGATACCGTGAACAATATCCTCTCGATGAAAGTGGATATGGTAGTGATGCGTCACCCGAACCCTGGTGCGGGAGTCTTCCTCTCACAACACGTGAAAGCCTCAATTGTAAACGCTGGCGATGGAGCTCACGAACACCCTACACAAGCTCTTTTAGACTCATATTCTATACGCGAACGCTTGGGAGATGTAGCAGGTAAAAAAGTAGTGATAGTGGGGGATATACTACACTCGCGTGTGGCACTTTCGAACATCTTTGCACTCCACAAGCAAGGAGCTGAAGTGATGCTATGCGGACCTCAAACACTTATTCCTAAATACATTCATAAATTGGACGTGAAGGTAGAAACCAATTTGCGCAAGGCTTTGAACTGGTGTGATGTGGCTAATATGTTGCGTATCCAAAACGAACGACTCGACATCAGTTATTTTCCTTCTACCCGTGAATATGTACAACAATACGGACTCACCAAAGAGCTATTGGATAGCCTCGACAAAGAAATAGTGATTATGCACCCAGGACCTATCAACCGAGGGGTAGAAATTACCAGCGAAGTAGCTGATAGCTCCCAATCGATTATTTTACAACAAGTAGAAAATGGGGTAGCCATACGAATGGCAGTGATTTATTTGTTGGCAAGCAAGATTTAATTAGGTAAAAGATAAAAGATAAAAAAGCGCGATGTTTACTATTCAAACATCGCGCTTTTTTAATTGTTAATTGTCAATTATTAATTGCTGTTATCTTCTAATTCTGATGGTAATAAGGGCAAAGATAAAAGTGGTGAAAAAGGAGAATATGGCATACACAAGGGCAGGTTTGGTCATATCGGTATTGCCCATAAGGGTACCTGCTACCAATATCGCCAAAGCAGTGTTTTGTAGACCTACTTCTATACTGATAGTCGTTGCTTGTACACCCGGTAATTTAAAAGATTTCAGAGCTATAAAATAACTAAGTGTCATCGCGCTGAGGTGCATTAGAAGCGTAGCAGGCAAGAGTCGGATTATTTCATCTACTGAAATACCACTTCCACCTGATTGTTTATCACCGAAAAACTTGATAAAGAATACAATTCCCAACAATATGGTATTAGTTACTTTTAAAGGAAAACGGATTTTAAGAGATACATTAGGGAAAAACCGGTTGAAGAATAAGCCCAACAAAGCTGGTATTATAATGATTTTGGCTACTTCCCAGACCATATTAAATATAGGGAGCGACACTTCGGTATGACCACCCATAAAAACAGCTACTGCCCAATTAGACAACACTGGAATGGTAAACAGTATGAGCAAGCTATTGATAGCGGTAAGGGCTACTGCCAAAGCGGTATCGGCTTTGATGAGATAACTAATGAAATTGGAGGTAGTACCCCCAGGACATATTGATACGATGATGAGCCCTACTTTTTCGGCAGGGGGTAAATTAGAAAACTCGGCAATGATAAAAGCACAGATAGGCAAGAAGACCATCTGCAAGAAAAGCCCTAAGTACAAGGGCTTTGATTTTTTGAATATGTTTTCGAAATCGGTGAAGCGCAACGAACTGCCTATCGCAAAGGTGATAAGCATCAGCACTGCCGAAAGGAGGTAATCTATAAACATCAGCGATTAGCTTTTCTAATAAGTATAGGTATAGGTAGCTTTATGAGCGTTGTTTTTCTTATATTCAGCGGACTTAGGTGTATTGTTGCTATTCCATTGATAGCTAAAAGTACGAGTGGCATTCTCTAAATCTTTATAGTCAGCTTGGGTGTTATTATGGAGGTTTTTAGTATAAGAAACTACATTGTGAGGGGCTGTTCTTATAAGAGGGTCTCTGTAATAATCGCCATAGTAGTTGTAGTTACTTATCAACTCTATTTCAGCTAAATATTTAAATAGGTCTCGCTGATAGATATTTGGTTTATTATCGTATTGGTAAGTACAAGTACCTTTGGTATTTTGGTCAGGAACTGCACCTACATAAGTTGCTTTTTCAAGAGAAACTACTGTACCATCGGGATTGAGGGAATAAATATAATAGTCGTTAAAACCAGCGAATGAGCTATGAGCTATCATTGTTATTTTGTTTTTATCATAAGTGTAGCTATATTTATTTATTTCACTACCACTTTCAGTAGTTTTTTTAGATATCTTACCATTGGCATATTCATAACTTATCTTTTGAGCGTTATCATTACGGACAATTGATTGTAAGTTATTTCCGTTATAAGTAAAGTTATAGGTATAGTTTCTGTTGCTTTGAGAATTGCTTTTAATACTGATAGCAGTTATCAACTCGCCGTTATAAGTGATGGTATAGACTTCATCAGTAGTGGGGGTACCGTTATCGACTACTTTTCTTTCAAAAGCAGTAATTTTATTACCACTTAACGTATAGGTTTCAGTCGTTTTAACAGTGCCTATACTACCAATAGTTTCCTCTACTATTGTTTTAGGAAAAGCACCACCGGGGGTAGTTTCATCATTGTTGTCTTTTTTACAAGAAAGAAAAATAAGTGTAAGACCTACGGCTAATAATAATGTTTTTTTCATCGGTTATATACTTTTATGGCGACAAAGGTACGAAACATTTTTTAATTAGCAATAAGAAGTGTGAGCCACACGGACGGGTAGGAAATGAGGAAATGAGGAAATGAGGAAATGAGGAAATGAGGAAATGAGGAAATGAGGAAATGAGGAAAT
>ERZ773054.464-NODE-464-length-31917-cov-11.751208_pt1 | contig 31917 bp, 20 predicted proteins | sample MGYA00580630_ERZ773054 | MGnify/ENA primary metagenome ERZ773054 (study PRJEB29015, sample SAMEA2737994) | human oral metagenome | biome: human oral; feature: human-associated habitat; material: dental | place: China | collected 2115 ... | reverse complement strand
TTTGTCGAAACTTTATTAACAGTACTGCGAGTATGATTGAAATAGGGAGTGTTTCCTGTTAACTATTGCTGCCTAATTGTTTATGTTGCTAAGCAACTACTCTTAATGCGTATTTTTCGCAGCACAGTGTGAGCAGACACCGTAAAATATAAGTGAATGTGATTCTGCAATACCTACATCGGCATCCACCAAATTGTTATCCACCCATGAGTCATTAGGCTCAAGGTCTATTACATTGCCACAGCTCTTACACACAAAGTGGTAATGCTCATGTGTATTGTAATCATATCTTTCTATACCGTCTCCACAGCTTATCTTTAATATTACTCCCATTTCAGTAAGGAGGTTTAAGTTTCTGTAGACCGTACCGAGACTTATCTTAGGATTATCTTTCCTAAGTGACTGAAATACCAAGTCGGCACTTGGGTGATCATGTCGGTTTTTCAGACATTCCACTATAGCTTCTCTTTGTTTACTATACTTTAATTCTCTCATATTGTTCCTCTTAGATTTGATTTTAATAATTATTCTTAATATTATATATTAAATAATTATAGCCTATATGTCAAGATATTAGTATAAAAGGACTTATTATATTTTAAATAAAACAGGGAATAGGGCTGAGTCCGATATAGTCGGGCTTTTTTATGTATAAAAGTATTTATCATCTTTTAGAGTAAACAGGTAGTTGATTGGAGTCCTATATAACCGGGCTTTTTTAGGTATAAAAGGATTTATCATCTTTTAGAATAAATAGGGCTTATAAATATGTGGGGAAGGTTTTTGTACCAACTTATCTCAAGCTCAAAGCTTAGGAAGGTTTGAAAGTTTTGCACTTTGCTTTAAACGAGAAAAAGTAGCCCTAAGACTACTTATTCCCTGTTAGAGTGATATAGGAGTGCATAATGCACGTGTGTAACTCGGTTTCCCTTGTTACTACTAAATAATAACATATATAGGCTTATATTTCAAGCCTTAAATTATATTTTTTGCAAAGATTTTGTATAAGTGGAGTGAAAAGTTTATTTTCACCGTGAAGGGGGCAAAGCAGAAATAAACTTTTCACTTTGCAAAGATTTTGTATGAATTAGAAAAGCCCAAAGTCCGAGGCTTTTATGCCAAAGACTTTGGGCTATATAGAAGCTTAATATCTAAGCCTTTATATATTTATTTCTATATTACTGTATCCACACACCATCAGCATTAACTTTATATCCGTCAGGTGTAGTTGTGTTTACATATAATGAACCGTATGGATGCTTGTTGTCTTTGTTTACTGTAAAGTAATACCACTTGCCTCCGATATTTTGCCAGCCGACTACCATAGCGCCGCTACCGTCAAGGTAGTACCACTTGCCGTCTGTATTGTCGAAGAACCATCCCTCGAGCATCTCACCGAAGAAACCGTTATGAGCTGTTGAGAGGTGATACCACTTACCGCCGTCTACTATCCATCCGCTGTTCATAACACCGTCAGAATTAAAGTTATACCACTTGGTCTTGGTCAAGCCTTCAAAGGTGTATGAAAGTCTTGCCCAACCTACTATCTTGCCGCCTGAAGTTAAGTTGAAGTTCCAGATATGTCTCTGGGCATCAACTAACTGCCAGCTTCCGTCAGTTCCGACTCTTATGCTCTTGCCGCTGTTTACGGTCATGGATCCGCCGCCTGAGCTGCCGCCTGTACCGCCGCCGCCTCCACGGTTTGGAGAGCTGCCGCCTAAGAGTTCAAGAAGTTTTTCTCTAAGCTTGTCATAAGCTGCCTGAAGTTCAGCTGTAGTAGCCTTTCTTGGGCTTGTCTGATTAAGTACCGCATTAGCCTCATCTATAGCAGCCTGTACCGCAGCCTGAGTTACAGGATTGGTTATAGTGCCGAGGATTACTCTTGCTTCCGCTATACCCTTGGTTAAGTAGTTAGCTGCGTTATTTCTGGCTTTCTTGTCATGGTCAAAGTAAATATATACTATGCCGGGACCTGTTACCAAACTACGCTCGTCATATGGCTCATACTCTGTCTTTGAAGAAGATAAGCCTCTATAAGTCCATGTAATACCGTTGGCGTCTATATCCGGTAAGTTCTTCTCTCTATCAACTTCTGCCGCATATCTGTCAGCATAGTCGAAAAGTGAGCGTCCTCTTCTTACGAATATTGATACACTGAAGTTATCTTCCCTTGTACTCTTTACTCTTACATTGTAAGAAGGATGTTCAATATATCCGAAGGTATATACTGCGCCGTTGGTTACATCTGTCTGGAATGAACCTGTGTAAGTATCTGAAGTCCAGTCAGTCTCGTATTGCCCTGACATTCTTGTAGCATTGGATGCTGATGCCACTGACTCGTAGAGTCTGTACTCACGACTTCCCTGAGTTAAGCTTCCTGTAGTAAATGTAGCCTTCAATGCATCTACACTTCCTGCGTATGGCTCCCATGCCATGCTTACTGTATTCCAAACTTCAACAATAACTCTTGCCTGCCATAAACCTGTGTATGGTATATCATCTTCCTGAGACTGTATAAAGTCTTTGATATCTGAAGGTACATTGGTATCTCTTACTATACGAAGTCTGTATGTACCCGGAACATCTATATCAGGAACTCCGACAGCAATATTATCTCTGGTTGCTGAACCTTCGTAAACTACAGGGTTTGTAGTTGTACCTGTAGGAGGTGTGCTTGAATCCCAAGCCACTCCGGCAGCTGTATAAAGTGCCTGCACGGTTACATCGTTGTTCGGCATCTGGAATGTTATAGAGTTTCCTGCAGCCGGTGCAGGTATACCTGCTACGATAAAGCTTCCTGTAAATAACTTAGTTCCGTTTAATGTAGGAACTGTAATTTCCACTAAAGTATCCGGTAATATACCGTTAAGATCTGAAGCATTCTTTGTAAGTCCGCCTATCTTTATAACACTTGCGGATACTCCCGCAGGTAACAGTAAGTTAACATTACGAGGAAGTATTACAGGTGTTAAAATTCCTGTATTAACAGGTGTACCGTTAGTGTCAGGAGGCGCTGTAAGAGTATCTCCCGTTCTTCTTGGTACTACTATATATGTTGCATTAGGATCAAGGTCTTCAAATACTACCTTGCCTGAACTAGGTGAAACATAAGGTGATACTTCATTGCCTGCAGCATCCACCAACTTATACTCTGTATCAGGTGATACAGGAGTTACAGTTATGGTTCTTCTTCCCGGGAAGTTAGGATCTTCTCCTACTGCCGGAGGATTAGCTGTAGCAGGTACTATAGTTGTAGCACTTCCCGGTGATATGTTTGAAGGATCTGTAGGTAATGGAGAGCCTACATTTATACCCGGTGTGTTAGGCTGAACTGTATGTATTATATATGGGTATCCCGGATTGATGCCCGGTCCCTTTATCTTACCTGCAGGTAAGAGTGATGAACCGGCAACCTTAAGTACTACATTGCCGTTTGCATCTGTTACTACATAATCAAGCGCACTGTCTACAGGAGTTGTAGAAGTATTTATATTAACTGACGGCTCTCCGCTTACAGGATCAACCGCACCTCTTACATCAGGTGTATGCAGAGTTCCTGAGGTTGAGCTTACAGCGTATGCTGTATATGTACCGCCATTAACTACAGTTGATGTAGCTGTCATCTCCTGGTTATTTGAGTCAAACCACTTAATTACCTTTCCTGTAACGGAAGGATCAAGTGAAACATTAGCAATATTATCAGCTATATCCTGAATATTCCATGTCAATGGTCTTGGATTACCGCCGGCTCTGTTTACGAGCTGTAAAGAGGTACTTATACCGTCATCTTGTATAGCAGTATCTCCGATTGCAAAGTTGATTGTTGACCACTGATCCGGGTCTACAGCAAACTTAGCCTTAAACTTAACTATAGAAGAAGCCATGTTTATAGCTGTAAAAGTAGTTGGCAGTGTTATATCCTGGAAGCCTGCCGGTGTTGAACCGTCATTCTTATCAAGCTGCCATCCTGTAAACTTATATCCGTCATCAGCCTTCGGTGTAGGAAGCTGTGCTGCGGTTAAACTTACATCATAAGTATTTAAAACAACATTCTTGTTCTGCTTTACAAAGGTTACGGCGTGTGCCGGATTTGAACTCGGATCAAAAGGAGCACCGTTAACTTCAAGGTCTCCACCGAGATCTGTTGCAAAGTTGGTCTGAACAAGGTTTGCAGCATCAGGTGTATAGGTAACAACTATTTCAGCTGAACCGTTAGGTGCCGCACCTGTATTAACAGTATAGAACTGGTTTGTTGTTGACCAGCCTGTAGTAGGCAGGTTAGAGAAGTTAGCATTGCTATACTGTGTAGCATCCGCTGCTGATAATGCAGGTTCCGGACTTGTAGCATATCCGTCTATAAAAGGTACATATACTGTATAGTTTTGTCCTGACGGAGGAGCAGGTGTAACAACCTTGTATACAAGTCTTGAACCTGTGCTTGTACTTGTAACAAGTGCAGGCTGTGTAGCAGTTGAAGCATTAACATTTGCTGCCATATTACCTGCAGCAGTTACCTTAGCCGCTACCTGATCTGTAAGGTCAAGACTGTTGGTATCCTCATATCTTACAGATAAGGTCATATAGTAATTAGGGTTAGGAACATAGTTATAAGTTACCGTCATACCCTGATTGATCATCTTACCTGTAAGTAAACCGTTAGCAGGATTAGGATCTGTATCTCCATTAGGTAAAGCCGGAAGTACATTAGCCTGAATCTGATCGGCAGCATTAGCTGCATCATTAGGTCCGAGCAAGCTGCTGTTAGGAGTAAAGGCTGCTCCACTTGCATTGGTTATTACGACCGGGTTTGTAGGAGCCAGACGGTACCTTGATGAAGGTTCTCCGGGTTGAGCCTCTATAAGTGTATGATCGGGCATGATCTTGTCTGTAACAGTTGAAAGGTCTGTTCCTACGGCAAACTCTCTTAAAGTTCTGTCGGTAATAGGAGCACCGTTAAGATTGTGTATAACCTTAATTCCGAACTTCTGTGCCGGGTCAACTTCATACTTGAAGTTGATCTCAACCGGCTTGTTGATCATAGTTCCGTTTACCTGATCACCTGTAACCTTAAAGTTGGTTCCGGTATCTGAGGTAAATAAATTCACACCGTTGGTTGTATCAACAGTTCCTACCTTAGAAGTTGCAGACTGAAGCTTAAATCCCGGTATATTCTTTGCAGCCGCCTGAACAACTCTAAGTACCGGATAGTTTGCCGTTACTGTAGCAGGTGCTGTAGCCGCACCGTTGATCTCAGCCGGAGCTACCGTACCTGCTACTGCAGGAGCATGCGTCTCCTTGTAAGCGAATGGTGTTCCATCACTTTCCAGCAAAGCTATATACTTGCTATCTACATAAGGATATACCTGCTCATCCAAGTAACTTATCTTACTGTTATTGTAAACACCGGTCTTGTTCCTATACCAACCGCTGATTTTATATCCGTTAAGATCAAAGCTCTTTGTATTAAAACTTGCATGATTACCTGCATTGTTAAATGCGCTTCCGTTCCAGAAAGGCATATAGATACTTCCTGCATTAGCAAAGTAACTATTTGCTCCGGGTGTTCCGGTAGTTGTAGTTATAGGACTACCGCCTGTACCTGACATCTCAAGGTTTTGTACTGTACCTACTGAAGGGTTCAGTTCTTTAAAATCAAAAGTTATTTTACCTGCAGCATGTGCCGGCGTAGCCGGTGCTGCCATGGTGAAAACCATGGCAGCAGAAAGAATGACTGCAAGCTTCTTTCTAATATTTGTTTTTCTCATTTGCTCTCCTTTTCACTCTAGCGTAACCACTCACCGTCATGGTTTACATGATAACCATCAGGAGTAACTTCGCTTACATAAAGTGATCCATAAGGGCGTCCGTCGTTGCCGACACTGAAGTAGTACCATTTCTCGCCTATCATATGCCAGCCGACATACATCTCACCCACTACAGGGTCAAGATAATACCACTTACCGTTTTGGTTAAGCCATCCAGTCACCATAGTTCCGTTTGACTTGCCGGCTTTTTCTGACATATAGTACCACTTACCGGTTCTCTCATCCTTATACCAGCCGGTTATAAGGCTTGATTGATGATCAAATCTGTACCAGTCGGTTACAAGGCGGTTTTGATCACTGACATACTGTATCTTAGCCCACTTGTTGTTAAGAGGTAAGCCTCCTTGCAGTACGAATGACCATCTGCCTGTTACAGGGTTTATCTGCCAGTCACCGTCAACTCCGAGAGTGAAGGTTACCTGCGGATTACCAACGAAAGCACTGTTTCTTGTACCGAAACCTCTTCCGCCGGAGCCTGAACCACCGCCGCCACCGCCTACACGGTCGCCTAATTGATTCTTTCTTTGGCTGATAAGTCTGTTCATCTCATCAATAATTGCTCTTAAGGCATTGATCGCATCTCTAAGTTCAGGTTCATTAGCCATTCTTAGAGGATCGACTCCGTTTTCAAGTCTTCCTCTCTTCCTGTCAAGAACATTTTGAGCTGCCTTTATAGCCTCCATAAGTCTTTCAACTTCACCGGTCTTAAGATATGGATCTAAGGCAAGGTCGTTGGCATCTCCTATAAGACCGCCAAGTTCACCTCTTAATGTTGAAACTATCTTTCTGTTAGTCTTATAGTAAGCGTAGATAGGCATAGTCTTTGTAACATCCGCATTAGGATCGAAGATCCAAGCTGTTTCAATATCCTTATCCGTATCCACATTATCTATAGACTTCTTAGACCAGTTCTGATAGGTGTAGGTTACACCGTCAACTCCGTCAAAAGGACTTACCAATGTGCCCGGATTAGCTCCGTCCGCATAAGCTGTTACTACATTGTAGTCTGTAGCGTAAACACTTGCAGATACATGGTCTTTCTTTCTAACCTTGATCTTTTTGAAGAAGTTTCTGCTTACATCATCAAGATACAGGTGATCCTTTACAGGAGTATTATCTGTAAAGTATAACTTAAATGTCTTAGCATATACCAATACATAAGTATGGTTAATATTAGCATCGAAGCTGAAGAGTCCCGCATTTTCAGCTACAGGCTCAACTATAGCTATCTGTGTTGCTGTAGTAGGTGTTATCGCATTCCATGTTGCATCAGCATTAGGACCGAGATCCCAGATCTCATAGTCAAGCATGTCTACATCCTGACTGTCAAGCTGTACTACAGCCTTCAAGTAAGCATTAGACGGTGATGCATTCTGTACCAGTCTTCCGTTTACATATCTTTCTTCCTTGATATCAAGTGCAAAAGCTGCTGTAAAGGCATCAGGATAATTTGCCCAAAGAGGTGAAGGTGTCTTAACTACATTAACTTCATTAGCATTTGCGCTTCGCTTGTTAAAGACTACTCTATAACGCACATCTGCACCGTTAATATTGATAAGGCTCACATCTGTAGGATTACTTAAATCCTGCTCAAGCTGAGCTATTCCGTTAGGATCGAGTGCAAACTCACCGTCAGCACCGCCTCTTGTAGTTTCTTCTACAGGAGCTATTTTCTCACCTGCCGCATTTAATCTAGGAAGATCGTAAACAGCTCTGAATACTACATTGCTCTTGCTTAACTTGCCTGAGTAATCATTAGAAGTTATTCTGCCGGTTACACCCGGTATTCTTCCGTTCATAATTACCCAGTAAAGGAAAGGATGACCGTTACTGTCTGTAGGATCTGCATGTATGGTAAATTCATCATTCTCATGTATTCTGTCATAAGAAGTTGTATTTACAGCCTCTCCTCTTACAGTTCTTACTTCAACATTAGCACCTATTCCGTTAGTTCTTGTCTCTATGGTGTAGTTTATAGCCTCTACCATATCTCCCGGATTAGCTACTACCTGAACACCTGCATGAATATTTCCAAGAGGTGTCTCTGAAGGATTACCCTTCTTTCTTGCAACTACGGTATAGGTCTCGCCTATATCGAGATTGTCAAATATTACTGTTGCAGGGTTATTACCCTTTGGTGTTACCCATCCATTGTTAGATCCCGGATACTGTACTACATTACCGTTAGAATCTATAAGTGCGTAGTCTGCATCAGGATCCGCAGGGTTGATTACTATCTGAGCCTTTCCTTCGTTGTTAGGATCCGCTCCGACACCCTTGTTGGTATCTATTGCAGGGATAGTAACAGGCTTTGGTGCTGACAGGTTACTTCCTGCTATAGTACTCTGTGGCTGTCCTACAGTTGCTACTGTATCAGGTCCACCTTCTATAACATTGTAAGTTCTGCCCGGTACAAGATCCTTGAACTGAAGTTCATCTCCTGTAGGCGGTCCCGGAAGTACGGCTACTATTACACCGTCCGGATCTGTTACTACATATTTGTTGCCCGGCTGAGTTCCATGCACATGGATCTCACCGCTTCCGTCAAATCCGATATGACCTGTAGCAGTGAATGCTCCCGGATTAAGTCCCCAAGTTGCATTTACCTTGCCGAAGTTAGCCTTGTAAGTACCTGCTACTACAGTATCTGTAGCATTTACTATGCTTCCTGTCGGTGAAGTCCAGCTCTTTAACTCATAGTTAGCTATAGGTGTGGTAGGAGGCACTACTATGTTGCTCCATACCTCATCAAAGTGAAGATGCTGCGGACTACCGCCCGGTACATTGGTACCTACCGGATTTACAGTTCCAAGTGTTGCATCTGATGTAGTAAAGTCTATATCTACCCACTTACTTGGGTCTTCTACAAGCTTTACATAGATAGTTTGAGTTCCTGGTGTTGCCGGCATATCAAGCTTCATATTATCAGCCAATGGTATAGTTCCTGCCTGATCCACATACCAGCCTTCTACCATGTGATATGGATCCGGAGTTACTGTAGGAAGTACTCCCTCACTTCTCATAGAGCCGAAAGTCTGAGCACTTTGATTACCTGCTGCTGTTCCGTCATTAAGAAGTACCGGTTTAGCTGAGGTCGTAGGTGTTATAGTTGCAGTACCTACTGAGTTGCTGGTCAATGCAAAGTTAATATGCTGCCACTTACTCATATCCTTGCTCAGTCTGTAGTCTGCTATAACAGAGCCTGATAAAGGCATAGTTCCTGTAAGTTCTCCTGTTGCCGGATTAGCATTAAGGCTTCCTGCCGGAGTTATATTAACAGATGATGAAGAGTCAAAGAGATATCCGTATAATTCTCCGCCTGACGGAATCGGAAGGTTAACTGACGCTCCCGGAGTCTGACCCTGAGTATCTACATATATACTCTTTGTTATATCATCCTTATCAAGGAATCTTCTTGTTATTACAGATGCTGAGTCTGAGTTATAAATAAACTTAATTGTTACATCCTGGTTAGGCATGTATCCTTGTACCACACCGTTCGTAGCATCAAGGTTTGTAAGTAACGGTGCTTCGAATCCTACTTCATAGTTAGCCGGATTAGCGGTAGCACCTTGTGTTATAACTACATTGCTATAACTGTATCCCGGTATGTTACGCTTAGCAAGATTTATAGACTGTTCAGCCTTTCTTTGAAGTACAGGTACTGTAGCCAGTGTGTTACCGCCGGCATCCTGATGCAATACTGTAAGGTTAAACATTCTATTATTATCTACGGTATACTTATACTGTAAGCTTATACCAAGTGCAGGCATAGCAACCGTATAATGTCCGTTTGCTGCATTTAAGCTTCCCTGTGAGGTCGGAGTTCTGCTTGCTGATGCATACAGATATCCCGGTATATTTACAGGATCCTTAGTTACAGGTGTTGTTACGATATAGTTGTCTGTACTTGTACCGAAGGTAAGCGGTAATGATACATTTGAGTTTCTATGTGCCATAGTAAACGGATATGTACCTGAACCCGGATTCCACTTAGCATAGTATAGTTTAGTTGCTGATGCATGTGGAAGCGGATATGCGGTTAAGGCTGTTCCTCCCGCAACTTCCTCACCTGCGGTGTACTTGCCGTTTCCGTCATTATCTGTAAATGGGAACCAACCGCCAAAGTCAAATCCCGTTCTTGAAACTGTCGGTAATGCTCCGAGTGTGGAAGCTGTAGCACCTGCGTTAACAGGTTCATACTTATCTATAACAGCACCGCCGTTGTTAGGATCGAACTTATAATTAAGTCCGTCTCTTTGATAGGTAATGGTTATGTTAACATTGCTGTTAGGCATAGTTCCATGTACTTTACCCGGAGTTGCTGAATGCTCATCCTCTACGGTAAGTGCTCCTGCAGGATTAACTACACTTGATTGATATGACCATCCCGCATATGCGGTAAGCGGTTTATCAATAAGTTTACCTGCAGCGGTTCCCGGTTCGTTAACATCTACTATAGTTGATCCCGGGTGCAATGCCGTATTGCCCATAGAATTACCGTTAGTATCTACATAGTATATATTAAGTGCATAAATTCCCGCATGCACATATACGAATCCCGGAGTCTGCGGTGTACTGGTACTTGGTGTAACAGTATTGGCAGTAGATCCGCCGGCTACGCTGGTACCGTCTTTATCAGCTGTAAAGTTACTTCCTGAGTAAGGAACTATAGTACTGTGTGCAGTATCATAGTTTACAGCCAGGGTACCCATAGTACTTGTAGTAGGAGACTCGTCTACAGAAACTCCTATGCTTGATGCAGTATCAAGTCCCTTGGTATAGTCAACAAGGATATGGTTGTTGGTTCCAAGTCTTACATTGGCAGCCTTGCCGTCTTTGTTAGTATTGCTACTTATATTAACGACATTTCCTATATCCATGGTGTTGCCACCTGCAGAGTTCAATACCTGAACTGCTGAACCGTTGTAAGAAGTATTGTTCTCTATAGTACCGTTTCTCATCTCAAGCTTAGCAGAGCCTGTAATAGATATAGCACTTGCCTTATTCTCATTGCCTGCTACAGGATTGATCTTACCACCCTTGATAACTGATTTGGCTCTGGTTCTTACCTCACCGTTAGAAGCTGTAATTAAAGCTTCATTAGCAGGTACATTGTTACCGTCAATAACAACATCACCTATGGTAAGCTTACCGCCGGCTGCTACATTAAATAAAGCTCCGGTATTGCCCGCAGGTCTTGTAATCACCTTTCTTGGCGCTGAATAAGCGACAGGCTCAGGTATAACAGTCTCATAACCTGTAGGTGCATGAGAAGGTCTTTCAAACTCTGAGGTTGTAAGGGTTACATCCATGCCTGCCGGAATACTGATAGTTCCCGGAATCTCCACATTACTTTGAAGGGCTATATATCCCTTGTCAACATGAGCAGACTCCATAGCATTAATTGCATCCTGTACGCTCTTATAAGGTCTTGCTATGAAGCCGTTACTGCTTCCTGTAAATGAAGGGTCTACATAGTAAACCGCCGTTCTCATTCTTATTGCGAATCTGGCAAGCTTGGTCTCATTTGCTGCAAGATTCATATAAGCTGAAAAAGCTGCTGCAGAGTCGCCTACATTAGCAAAGGCTTTTTTACCTTTAACGAACACATACGCCTCATGACGCACACCTGCAGTAGAGCTCCACTGTCCTATCCAAGCTCTAAGGTGACTGGGGTCAGAGTTATCTCTTTTTGTAACACCTACTCCAAGCTCCGGATTACCTGCATGAGTAAGAAGTTTGAAATCCGTAAACTGAAATTGATTACCACTCTCACCACTATCACCGTGAGAAGCAAACATCGTTATACCCTGATCCTTATCTCCTGTAGCGTCTTGATCTGTAAGAATTATAGGACAGTCATCTGAGTCATGTAACATAGTATCTGCTTCATTACCTATCCAAAATTCCATAGGACTAGCGGTAAGATTATGAACAGTGTACTCAATAAAAATATACTGCTCATCATCCGATACCTTTAAGCTTCTTCTTACTTCTACTTTTTGACTGGCATCATCATGCTTTTGCAATGTTACAACCTTACCATTCGGAATATTAGCAGGGAAGTTTTGTAAGTTGGCCTGTGTTGGTGCCGTAGCAGTGGAAGGAGCTGAGCCGCTCCATGTAATAGCTGGTGTAACTGCGCTCTCGGGTCCAAAAGCATATCTGGTATGCCACCAGTTGCCTTGATATTTAAAAGCAGTTGTGACATCAGCATTATAACCTGCTGTAGCGTTAGTTCTCTCAGTCTCTTTCTTAATAGCTGATATATTAAATGAAGCACCTACAGTAGCACCAAATTGAGAATTAGTGCCTAGTACTTCATCGCCTACTACATAAGCAGTGTTTTCACCACTATCGTATGAAGGATAAGTTCCCTTCGTGTATCTCGTATGTATATTCTCATCCTGCAGACCCGCAGCATGAGCCGTACTGCCGCCAAATGCCGGCAGTCCTGTTAGTGCCATAGCCGCTGACAGCACTCCTGCCACCAGTTGCTTATAGGCTCTTCCTAATTTTTTTAGTTTCATATATTACACTCCTCTTCTCTATCTGCTAAAAACAACAAAATTGTTATCGTTCTTGTCATCATCACCGTCAGCTGCGGTTATTTTTCTCAAGAACCTGTCGTTACCCTTAAAGGAAGAATCGTATGTCCAGTAAGAACCGTCATTCCTGAACTTAGGTGCATTAGGACTCTCTGAAGCACTTACTCTTGCAAAGAACTTGTTGTCCATTATTATTATCCAAGAGTCCGATCCGTCTTTAAGTACTTTTCTATTGCCTTTAACCACTCTACCATCTCTGTCTACTACAAGCCATGTGTTGTTGCTGCCTTGAGTAGTATCCTTTACTATTCCGTATCCGAGATCTTCATCTGCATCGAGTCTTAGACCGTTATAGTAGAATTTGTTTCTATGACGCACAAGAGTTGAACCGCTTCCGTAAGCTATTCCGCTTGGCTTGAAACCGAATACGGCTCTTCCGTCTGCGATGTCAACATATACCTCTTCTCCTGTCTTCATAGATCCGTCATTTAATTCGTCAGCTCCGAAGAAATACAAGTTTCCTCTGTCTATACCGGGTATAGGACTGTCAGCCGCTGTCTGAAGGAAGTCAGCCTTAGTCCAGGTATCTACTTTGTAAGCTTGAGCAAAGGTTCCGTCATAATACATGATTACAAAACCTGTCTGCATACGACCGAGTCTGTCGAAAGCATACTTTCTGTTATATACTGAGTATATCTTATTCTTAAGTACTTTTCCTTCAGAGTTGGTTCTGAACCAACTGTACTCCTGACTATTGTAATCCTCATCTGACATTGCTTCGTTGGCAACTCTGAAAGCCCAAAAGTCTTTCTTCAGTTGACCGTCTTCCGAGTCTGCCGCATATTTGTACTTTGCGTTGCTTGAGGTAGCGTTTACATTGGCATTGCTTACTGAGAGTCCCGGTATCATAATACCGTTCTCATCAAACACATATTTCTTACCGTCTATCTCTTTAACCTTTACAGATTCGATATTATTGGTCTTAACCTTTTTACCGTCTGTATCAAAGTACATCCACATCTCGCCAAATTCCGAATACTCTTTTTGACCAAGTTGACTGCGAAAGTCAGGTTCAGCCACTTCATAGTACTTATACCACTGTCCGCTGTACATAGCTCCGTCCGGTCCGAAATAATATGTAGCCTCAACAAACTTATTGCTTGTTGTAGGATCTACTGCCTGACCGCTGCTGTTTACAAGCCCGGTAACCATCTTACCGTCTGCGTCAAACAGATACTTCTTATCACCTATCAATCTTGGTGCCGCTTTGTCCGAGGTGCTTTTATATGCTTTTCCACTCTCGCCGAAATAATACCAATTTGTTAAATTGGGATCATCCGCATCAACCAGTCCCTTCCACTGATTGACATACATAGCTCCATCGCTTCCAACATAATAGAGATTGCCGTTATCCGATACAAGGCTGTCTTTAACCATAAGACCGTCTGTTCCGAGATAGTATGACTTTTTGTCTGCCGACATTCTCCATGAGCTGGTTACGAGGCTTCCGTCGTTCTCAACATACTTCCAGCCGCCATCTTCTTCTTTCCACTGACCCGCGAGTGCAGGTAAACTTAAAGAAATTGTAAGCAGCGAAGTCATGAGTCCTATCTTCCAAAACTTAACCTTCATAATACCCCTTTCTTAGTTTGGTAATTGCTTAAAACCCACTTGCTGCAAGAACGATTACATGAATCCATCTTCCATACTTTATCCTCCTTTTTTTCACTCTAATCCAAATTTTGACATCTTATTAAATTAAGATAAAAATAGTGGATTATACCTGTATATTAACATTTAGTAAAAAAAAATTCAATAGCTTAGGCGCACTGTTATAATACTGTAATAATTGTTTTAGGAATTATATAAAAATTAAAACTATTTACAGTTTACTTATGGTAGAAAAGTCAAGGTTTTTTACTTTTCACAACACTACCTAAAATATTTAACTATAAATTATTTTATACCTAAAAAACTATTAAAATACAGCTTCCCAACAGCGATAAAGTATGGTTATCGTCCTAAGTATTTGTGCCAATATACACTCCCTTTATCCGGCATACAATCAAAGGGGGTTTAAACATTGATTATATGCACTTACAAATCAAACATACCGACATATTTAGTCTTTTGAGGGCATATAAGACTTGATCAATGTATTATTATAGATGAAAAAGGGTCAGAGTGGCAAAAGTGTGATTTGACAAAAAAACACTGCCGTATGTCCTATGGGTGTGTACCACAAATAGACATGCAACAGCATACTATCGCCTATCCTAAACTTCTGACACTCTAACCCTTCTAACATCTATATCCTATATGTTGATTTGAATATATTGTACTACATTTTTTGAATTTTTGCTTCTATTTTCTTAAGAGTTTTTTATTTTTGTGTAATTTTAAAATCAACATGGTGATTAGTCTTATTTTTATTGTGTATATTGTATTTTTATACGGCTTGTATCTATACTTGTTTTATGTTATTTAAACAAGTGAATCTTAAGAATTTTCTATATCTAATACAAGTAACTTTTCCTATTATCTCTTACAAAGACTTATTTTAGGCGCTTTTACTTGTTCAGACATTATAAAAGCTGCCACAAGCAAGTGCGGCAGCCTTATTGATAAGATAGTTACAGTTTTGCTAAATAAGATATACCTGCATAATATACACCCGAAAGCAAGCTTTTATTCGGTATATTATACAGGTATATCTATCAGGCTGCTGCCGGAATTCATCTTCGTATGATTTATAAACAGCAATTAAATATTTTCATTTTTTGACGAAGATGAATGACCCGGCTAAACTGTAACACAATCTGTCTTTTATTCTACTTAAGCAAATTCATAACTGTCTTGTATACCAGTTCAGGTGCCACAGTAAATGAATACTTCTTTTCTATTCTCTCGGTGAACTTGTGAGCATCCTTTCCGAATGCACCTATATCAAGTACGGGTACATCAAGTTCTTGCATATCTTCAAGCGGAAGCTCGTAAAGCTTTCCAAAGCCCGGCATATTTGCCTTAAATGCAGCTATGACCGCAGGATCCTTGGGCGCTGAACCGTAGCTTAAGTCTGAGATGTATGGGAAGAACTTTTTGTATACCAGTTTGTAATCTGACTTTGTGGTATTGACCGCCTCGTCAACCGCATTAAGCAGATTTCTTTCCTTCTCATTCTTTCCTTCTATAAATATATGCGGATAGTATGGAGGGTTGATGTAGGTTATTATCACCGGATTCTTATCTGACCAGAGGTTATGCACAAGCTCCACCACCTTCATAGCCTTATCTCTTTGGTCTATGCTTCTGTCTTCAAGGAGTTCGTTAGTCAAGCTTTCTATTCTCTTATCAAGCTCTTCTCCCATCTCTGCCTTTACAAGCTTGTAAAGCTCCTCATAACTTAATACCTTGGTCTTAAAAGGAAGCGGCTTATACGGTCTTTTTGCCAATTTACAAAAGCCTTCGTATCTCTCGTTAAGGTCTCTTAATACATTATCGAAACATTCCTTTGCTGCATCCATCATCTTGGCAAGAACCTGATCCGGAGTGCTTGTATGTGTTGCATAATTGAAGAAAAGATATGCACACTTTGAAGTCTGTACCGAATACTCAGGTTTTAAGTCTCTTTGCTTTAATGTTATAGGGGGCAATGTTACCTCGCCGTCCGCCACCTCGCAAAACTCCGGATTAAGATTAATCTTTCTTGTAAGCTCCGCTGCAAGCTGGTTGGAGTCAAGCCCCTTAAATGACTCACCTACATGGGTTTCTTTTCCTACTATATAAAATGTAGGCATAAGCTTTCCGACTGTTCCTACATATACATATTTGTTCTCATCTCCCTCATACTCCGAGGTCATATAGTCTGTGTCAAGAAGTGCCAAGTAGTCGTAACCTTCTTCTTTTTTAAGTCTTGCAAGTTCAGGTACCGCACTTAACATACCGCCGGAGTTACCCTCTTCATCACCTACAGCTACATAGATAAGGTTGCCCTCAAATTCTTTTATGTTTTTGGAAATGTCTTCCATTATCGCCATGATGATAGCATCTCCTATCTTCATGTCAAAAAGTCCTCTTCCGAATAAGTAGTCTCCCGACTCAAGATCTGCCTTTACCTCAGGCGGAAGTTCCAAAGACTTAAACTTTTCCATAAGTACCTCAGGCTGTCCGGCAAATTCTTTTAAATCTCCGTAGTCCGCTATACCTACAGTATCAAAATGCCCAAGCAGTATTACGGTTTTTTTACTTGGAGCCTTCTCTCCTTTCAATATTGCAACGACATTCTTCCTATTTAAAAGGGGATCATTCTTAAAGGGTACATACTTTAAATTCTCAGGATGCTTTTTCCAGTAATCCATCTCTGAAAATATAGTATGTATTCTTTCGGCAACTGCCACCTCTCCTGCAGTATCCACTACACTTATATGTGATGTAAGGTCAAGGGCTATCTCCTCGACTCTCTTTGATACTTCTTTGTTCATTCTTTCTCCTCTCAAAGCTTATATAGGTTATTTATCAGTTTTTTATTAAGTTTTATTTTTAGATTTTTCTTGCCTTCTTATCTTCCATATCTGCCATATAGTACTTACCCGGTGTGTTAAAGAACTCCTTAACCTTTTCAGCCACATCCGGAGCCATCATTATTACGGCTATCATATTAGGTATAATTACAAGTGCAAGGAAGAAGTCGGTAAGTGAATAAAGCACGCTCAAGTCTCCGAATATTCCCGCTCCCGCAAGTACTGCCGCTACATATACAAACTTCCAGATATTGGCAAACTTCTCTCCGAACAGGAACTCCGCCTGTCTTTGCCCATAAAATACTATAACTATAATTGTTGATAATACGAAAAGGAATACGCAAATAGTAACTACAACATCTCCTGCAACTCCGAATATAGATCTGAATGCCATAGAAGGTACTGCACCTATATTCTTTGAGTTGATACCTGCATCCTTCCACATACCTGTTGAAAGTACACAAAGTGCGGTAATAGTACATACTATAAGTGTGTCTACCGTTACTTCAAACACACCCCAAAGTCCCTGTCTTACAGGGTGGTCGGTATTGGCTGTTGCATGTGCTATAGGTGAAGTTCCCATACCCGCTTCGTTTGAGTACACTCCACGAGCCGCACCCCATCTGAGTGCCATAGCAGTTCCTGCTCCTGCAAATCCGCCTACTGCTGCAGTTCCGGTAAATGCCCCCTGGAAGATGCTTACTATTACACCTGGTATAGCAGCTGCATTTACAAATATTACCACCAATGCTCCGAGTATGTATACACAAGCCATAATAGGAACCAAGTTGTCGGTAACCTTTACCAAGGTCTTAAATCCGCCTATAGCAACGATTAACACTATAACGAAAATAATTCCGGCTCCTATATAAGGATGTACATTAAGTGTACTTAAGTTGTCTATAGCTGAAGCTGATTGTGCACCTATTGACGGTATTATCTCAACCATTAACCAGAATGCAAACCATAAACCTAAGAATTTTCCAAGTCCTTCCATCTTGTTCTTGGCAAATCCTTTTTGTATGTAGTAGAAAGGTCCGCCTACATACTCACCCTTGCTGTCTTTTTCTCTGTACTCGACACCAAGTACTATCTCGGCAAACTTGGTACCGCAACCTATCAGTGCAAGTATCCACATCCAAAATATAGCTCCCGGTCCTCCAAGGGCTATAGCCACAGGCACACCTACTATGTTGGAAGCACCTATACTTGATGCAAGTGCTGCCATAGCTGCCGAAAACGGCGATACTTCATTAGGGTTCTCAGGCTTTTTCAGCATTTTACCGAAAGTCTGTGAACAGATGTAGGGAAACTTTGTAATCTGCAAGAAACCTATACGCAGGGTAATGTATACACCGCCTCCGCCGATAAGTATAAGTATAGGTATTCCCCAGAACCAGTCTGCAAAGCCTACCAAGTAGCCTATAATACTATTGATCACACCCATAATATTCTCCTCTCATATACATATGTGATAAGTATATATTTAATTTTGTCTGATTATAGCATATGTCCTTGGTATAATTCAACAATTTTATTTATATTTTTTTCATTTTTAATATGGAAATTTAACATTTATTGTGTTGAGACGGTATTGTTAATAATTTGTTTATCTTAGAACTTAATTGTTGTGATATTCCGGTTTGTAGGGGAGTTGGTAACATAAACAATTGGGCAGCAATAGTTAACAGAAACACTCCCTATTTCAATCATACTCGCAGTACTGTTAATAAAGTTTCGACAAACTTAGTACAGACTGCGGAACTCGTGTGCTCGCCTACTCCGTGGCGAGCTGCACTCGAACAGTCCTCGTCTGTAAAGTTTGTAACTCACTTTATTAACAGTACTAACCGCTAAAAAGATTGAAATAGGGAGTGTTTCTGTAATCACCAACCCGTAAGAAATAGACATATAAGAGGTTTTGAGTAGACAAATAGCCATTGTTTATGTTGCTATGCTACTCATTAAGTATGTATACCATCTCATACCAGCTTTCGCCGCCCCATGTGGAGTTTGCCTGCCCAAGGTCTGTGTAACCCATTTTCTTATACATCTCAACCAAGTGCTCAAGGCAGGTAAGTATAAGCTTTTTTCTACCCTTTTTAGTCTCTCTTTCTATATAGGTGCTCATAATCTCCCTAGCCAAGTTCTTACCTCTATGTTCCGGTAAGACATCCAGCCCAAGCAGCATAATGTTCTTTCCGTCAGGTTTATTCATTTTGGAATCTTTAAAAAACTCATCCCTGAAACTTTCTTCATCTGTTGCCAAACCGTTCAAAAATCCCGCAAGTCTTCCTGTATTCTTGTCAACTGCCACAAGGAAAAGCTCGGGAGCTTCTGCCACTCTGGCTCTTATCTGCTCGGCTGAGCAGGCTTCGTTAGGAGGAAAGCATACTTTTTCTATGTGTGCCGCCTGCTCCGCCTCATCAGCTCTTACGCTTCTAAACTCATAACCCGATGCTAAAACTTTGATATCTTCCCTTTTATCCATGTCTTTTTTTCCTTCTATATTAGTAGTAGTTTTTAAGACCCTCTCAGGGGTATTTATATTTCTTCTTTACTTTTTACTTGCTCTGTCCATAAGTTCAGCTCTATATATCATCCTTGCCATAAGCAGTAAAATCCGCATGAGGCATCTGCTCAAGTATCTTGGCTTTTATATCCGACTTTGTATAAAAAGTACTTAGTTTTCTTTTATCATACTTATTAAAACTGCTATCAGAAGTTGAGTTTTCTAAAAGTTCTGTAAAATACTGTTCCCAACTCATATACTTAACACTGTCCGCATAGTTTTGTGTTTCATTAAGTTTATCTGCATTTACATTTTTACCTATGACCCCTGAACTTAAAATCATCCATTCAAAGGACTCCGGTAAGAATATAGCCAACTTGCCATGACTAAGTTCTTGTCTTTTAACAAGCCCTTTCATTTCCGCTCCGATTGCCGCACCGTCTGCCACAATAATTACATTGTCTTCTTCATACTGTTGCAAAACTTTGCTGATACCTGATTTCCCTTTGGCAGATACACAGATGATTCCTACACCTTCTGCCACATTTGAAAAAAATTGAAAACCCGCCCCGCCATCCTCTGTAATAATCACATTCGGTTGAAAGGGAAATCTATCGGGATTAGGATTATCATAAAATCTATCTATATGTTTGTATTCTTTTTCAAAACTCTTCTTCTTTCCGCTGCCTTTAATGTGATAGACTTCCTCTGCACTATAGGGAAGTTGAGCAAGGTAAGTCCTTGTAATAATGAGAAAATAATTATCGCTCCCCCTCACTTTCCTTGCAAAGTCTTGGGACGATATAAAGTTACTTCCTTCATCTATCACTACTATGGATTTGCTTAAGCCTTCAAGCTGCTGCTCCCAATCCTTTCCCTCCAAAACCACTATATTGTTATTACAGGAAATGCTTACACCGCTATCTTTTCTACCGAAATTATTATAATCTTTAATCATATCGTATAATGTGGTTTTACCGGTTCCACTGTCACCTCTGAGAATTGTAATATTTCGTTTAAGTGTAAAATTATAGATATTTCTCTTATTTTTCACTTTAATATTTATAGCTCCTGTCATTGTACCTTAGCTCCTTTAAGATACTTGTCCGCAGCGTTTAAAAATTCCTTCATATTGTGAACTACCAGCTTTCTGTCATTAAGAATACGGATATTAAATTCTTTTTTACCGAAATCCATTATATGATATAAAGCTATGGTAAAATTCCTCTCTTCTCCCAGTTTTAGGATCCACTTCGCACAGTTATCCCCACAATTTGACGCATTAAATATTTTACCCGGCTCATTCTTCATGAGAATAAGAGCTTTTACGCCTCCGGATAGTTTGTCCGGCGGGATTTGCCCAAGAACCGGACTTTGGATGGTATGGGCATCTAAAACCTCCGATCTGTCAATATCTTTAATTACTGTTTTGGCAAATTCATCCATAAGCCAACTATCCTCATACCTATTTTTAAAATATACGGATGTGTTATATATTACACTATCCCTATCACCAAACCTTACTCTAAGCATAACCTTCACCTTCCCGTCATACAATAAAGTCTTTATAAAAATAAACCTATATTCCGATTCAATAGTATTTATCTTAAAATATTCACCTGTCCAAATCTCTTTTTCTTTGTCAGTGTAACATACACCGCTTCTTTTGTCGACTGTAGGCAGGGCTTGCACCTTTATCTAATGCTTTTACTGATTTAACTGAAATAAACTTTTCACTTCACTCTACTCATAATTTTTAAAAAACTATTGTATTTTATATGTTTTTTTGATATGATGCATCCAACTGTACCCGACACGCCTCTCAAAGATGCGTACCATGTCGGGTCATTTAATTTATAGGGAGCTTACTCATGGAACTTAATAAGCCGCCTTCAACAGTTTTCTAAACCATTAAAGGCGGCTCGGGGGTAATATTATGACTTTTTCTTATTTAAGAAAATGTCAGATATATTTTTCCATAGCATAAATAATATTAATACTGCTCCTACATATCCATTTAATACATATACATAATTAACTAAAGCTCTGAACGGTAAGAACAATCCTACTACCAGTCCGACCAATCCAAGCACTACTGTAAGTATCTTGAATGTACCTGTTCCCTCTTTTGAAAATCTTACAACCGGATTATAAAGTAGAGGAACGGCTGTCGTATAAATTCCGGCAAATACTACGATTGAGAATATAGCTGAAAACGGTTTCCAAATCTTTAACGCAAGTATAAGATTCGGTATGTCAGCATTCCATACATAAGTACCGTTCTCTCCGGTATTGATATTGGATATTTGCGCAAAAGAAACAATTACTATTGCAACACATATCGCTATTGTTCCTGCAAGTATTCCGTAATTCAAATCCTTCTTGCTATTCTTTGCACCGAGAGCGGAAGTAAAGCTGGCAAACCAAAGTAATACAAAGCCGGCATAAGATAGACCGGAAATCAACCAGTTGGCACCCGCATTTTTTATAGTATTCGTAGCATCCGAACCTATAAAACTTCCACTAGCTATTATACTAAGCCCTTCTCCTATATTCTTGGCATCTCTTATACAGGTTACAAGACCTATAAATATACAAAGAATAACTATGACAGGACCTACAAGACCTATAGCATCTACCAGAGAACTAAGCCCTCCTATAACTGTTACAATAGTTATTACAGTCAAAATCACAGCTCCTACCCACAAAGGCAAATTATACTGTTGCTTTATGGTAGATGCAGCTCCTCCTACCATTACCCAAAATGACATATAACAAAATATGGTAGAATAATAATCGCAAAATGTACCTATGTACTTACCGCAATAAAATTTATAAACATCATTGCCTTTTTCGAACTTTTGTTCAGCTCCGGCTTTAGCAAAATTAAAGTTGTAGTAAAGAAATGCTACCATAAACACAAGCAATACAAGTAAATTCTGCGCACCGTATGCAGTGTAATATTGTACTATTTCTTGACCTGTGGCAAAACCTGAACCTATTGTAAATGCAATAATTGCTCCCGCAAGGATCAAGACTCTTTTCAAATTCAAAGTATTAGTGTCATTAGCCATCTTTACTTCCCCCTTATAAGGTTTTTTAGAAATCGTCCTTTTCAAATACCGTTTGCTCTGTAACAGGTGTCTGTAAAGCCTTTAATGCTCTCTTCACCATACGCTCACGAATTTTTTTGGAGTCAACCTCACCCTGTGTAGGATCACCAAGCGGATAAGGGATACCTACGCCCGGAATGATTCTATTGGCACCTATTGTAAGTGAAATAGGAACGACTGTAGCCATGTGAACTACCGGAATACCGTACTTCTCTATACCTTTTACCATTGTTGCACCGCAACGAGTACAGGTACCTCAAGTACTTACCAGTATAACACCGTCAACATGATCATCTATAAGGGTCTTTCCTATGTCGGAACCGAACTTAGCTGCAGAGCCTGTAGCTGTACCGGTACCGGTTGTTGTAAAGAATGTATTGTAAAGTTCTCCGAATTCTCCTGCCTTTTCAAATTCCCTCATTACATCCAAAGGAACAACAAGGTTAGGATTTTCCATAACGAACTGTCTGTCATATCCACCGTGTATGGTAGTAAAATCGTCAGGAGAAAGTGCTTGCATTCCTTCTATACTGTAACTGCCGTACTTTGTGGCATTACTTGACTCAATATGATCCGGGTTACCTGTAGGAACTATACCTCCTGAAGTAACTAAGGCTATCTTTGCCTTCTTAATATCTTCTATAGGTTTTGCAGGCTCAACCCTGTCAAACTTAGGCATAGGAAGGTCTGTCTTAAACTCTTCTCCCTTAAGTTTTTTAACAAGCATCTTGATAGCTCTTTCAGAAGCTCTCTCCTTAGCAAAGTAGTTAACTCTTATACCTCTTTCATGGTAACCTTCAATATCAGGTCCTAAAATCTCCTCATGCTTTGCAAGCTTTTCTATTAATGGGCACAGCACTTTCACTACATTTTTCATGCTTGCAGCGGAATTACCGGTCTTAACTATGATCAAGTCCTTACGGAACATATCAACTCCGGGATTTTCTTCATAAGCAGCTGTGATAACAGGTATTCCGAGTCTTTCTTCTACAGCTTTTGCAATAGTTCCGCAGGCAACTCCATAACGACCTGCGTTAAATGCCGGTCCTGCAACAAAAACATCAGGCTCATATTTCTTGATCATTTCAACAAGAGTATCGGTTGCCTCTTCCAAGTTCTCGCCATAGTAGTTGTCTCCGCAGATTGCTGTTGCAACGATGTCAAAATCATCACTTAAACCGCTTTTAATAGCCATACCGGGCCCTATAACTTCTTCTCTTATCTCAGGCTTATGATCCGCCTTCTCTTCTCCGCCTATTCCGGCAAAGAACTGATTCAAATAATGTACTACTTTATACTTAGCCATTATAATACCCCCTTATTTTAATAACCTCTTGCTGCCAGACAATTGTATCCGTTTGCTATAGTTGAAGCTATGATGATCTGAATCTCCGCCTCAAATGAACCGTCAGGATTTACACAACCTGCCCAACCGCCTATTTGACTCTCAATATAATCCATAGTACCGATTACTCTGTCCATAGCAGGGAAGTTCAAGGTCATATTTCCTTGTCCGCAAGAAGCAAGTGCTGTAGCCTCCTCGCATACATCCGCAAGTGACTGTGATTTACCGTCTTTTCCAGGGAACTCATCTGTAATAAGAACTACCTTAACGCCCTTTCTCTCAACCTTTTTACAGTTCATCATAAGGTCCGTATCAGGGTTACCGTAGCCCTCCTCAGTTATCAGAACTCCGTCAAGTCCCATATACTCAGCTAATTTAGCGACCATATCCGAATGTCTTTCCTTATCTGCAAGGAATACATTTTCATTGGTAAGTATAACACCCATAAAGTTGATATCCTTACCATGATGCTTGTAGCAATCTTCGATAACAGGATTGTGTAAATGGTGGAAGGTAGTAACCTTATCACAAGGTGCAACACAGTTACCTGACACTATAGCTCCGTCCATTATTTCGGTAGGATACATAAATGTAGGAACCATTTGCTTTGCGTCTACACCATAGTAATAGGTGTCATGCAAAAGTCCCTGTGACTGTAACATATGTATGTAACCTACTTTCGGAAGATTAGGATACATTGCCGCCTGCTCAAACAAAGGCTTTGTCTCATATACTTCCAATACATCAGGCTCAAGGTTTCTTGCTGTTTCACCAAGGTACGCCGCAACCTTTAATCCTGCCAAACGCCCGGCTTTTTCATAAGTATGGGTCTCAAGTCCTTCCTTAGGCTCTATAACCACACAAAGGTTTACAGTCTTTGAAAACGGGCAGTAATCCGCAGCTACACCGCTCATATCTATTACACCCTCTTGGAAACCTACGATCTTTCCTACAGTGATAACACAGCAGCCTTCCAAAGCATGTGTTCTTCCTTCGCCAACTCCGGGAGATACCTTACCTGTAACTCCGGGGAACATCTCGCCTCCGCTTACCTTTACACGAGGCTCAATAACATCCTTTACCGGAGTTATACGAGTACTCTCTCCAGGTTTTGCAATTTCAAGCTTACAACCGATAAGCTTGTCATCTTCCAAAACTAACTTCTCAACCTCTTCTTTATTTACATAAAGAACATGGTTTTCTACATAAGTTCTTTCTGAAAATTGGATATCATCAATCTTGATTTTTCCTAGCTCCAATTTCATATTATAGTCCTCCTTTGTAATCGCGATAACTTTTGTTCCATAAAAAAGAAGTTCCCTTAAAACCTCCTCTTTCTTCGATTATATATAGGTATTTTTATAAATACAAGCTTATCTTAGTTTATTTTTTCACAAAAATAGACCTCTGTTTTTATTAAGCTTGCATAATACAAGGTGTTTTAGCTAAGTTATCACGATAATATATACAAGAATTTAGTCTAAATATGCAGAATTTTTGTAAACTTGTACTATAATAAATAGATAATATAATGAGTCAATTTATATATTCATTAAATCTCTAAATAAATACAAAAAAGGCTTGAAAATAAGCTTTTTGCAACATATTTTCAAACCTTTTATTGTTTATCTGTTCTTTTCAATATTTTATTTTTCTTTTTAATACTTTTCTTTTCTTTTCAGCACTTCTTTGTAACTTGTATACCCTTGCAAATTGTCTGCAAGCGCAAATACTATCCTTTCGGTATCTTCAACAAATTTCCAAACATAGTCATCAAGGCTTTCTTCTCTAACGCCTTTATCCATAAGGTTCTTAAAATAACCCATATACAAAAAACATACCATGCGATTCAAAACAACCGCCTTTTCTTCACTTATCACACCGGATTTTATGCACACTTTGCATACCTCATAATCTCTTCCCAAAAAATCGGGGTTTCTGAGCATAGTCCTAAAAAGTGGCGTGGAGGTCCTTATCTCTTCCGGAAACATATCATAAAACTCTACTATGGCTTTGTCAAGTTCTATATCTTTTTTCGTTAAAAACAGTAAATTATAAGATATCGGCTTTCTGAACGCTTCCATTGCGTAGCAGTACCATATTCCCACATATTTATCCCATACATTTTCCCAAATAAGGCTTGATTCATTAATTGACTGTATATAAGCTTTCAGCTGCCCAAGCTCCGCATAGTAAATAAGTTCATCCAATCCCGAAAAATACCTATAAAGACTTGCCGAGGAACAGCACAGCTCCTTGGCTATTTTTCGTATTGATAAATTCTCTATTCCGTCTCTTTTTATCATTTCGGCAGTTTTTAAGATATATTCTTTCCTGCTTAAGCCTTTAAAATAGTCCATTTGTATCTCACTTTACACCGTTCTATCCATCACATTATTTATAACATAATTATTATGCGTTGCTTTAAGACATTGTTTTTTATGGCTTTATACCATTCTGTCCATTATGTTATCTATAACGGATAAGTCTATAGTCTTAAAGTCTTCTCTGACATTCTCCTTGTAATCCAAAGGTGTCTTGGCAATTTCCTGCCAACTGTTAAATACTTCTATGCACTTTTCTATAAGCAGTATATCCTTAGTATTGTCCTCATCCGCAGGATATATAAGCACCGAACGATAGGGCGTCTGGTTGGGCTTAAGGCTTGACGCCTGAGGATGTGTAAGTAATTGATGTTTGTTATACACATAGTCTCTTACTTTTATCAAGGTATCTTCATAGTCTTTTGCATAAATACAGGCAAGTTTATCCTTATATTTATCATAAACTCTGTTATTATTTGTTATCAGTATGGCTTTTCTTAACTCAAACATATTTCCCTCTGTTTTTTATCTGTATTTTTCATCCGTGTTTCTTGTCATTTTTCCTAAAAGGCGGTGTTATATCATCCCCTTATCCCTTATAGCTTTAAGCCACTTGGGGAATTCTTCCAAAAGTCTGGCATAAAGCTCCTCATTGGACACCTTTTTAAAATCATCCAATGCAAAAAATCCCGCATTATCCACATAGCGCCCCTTCATACTGTCAAGTTTTTCCAATATGCCGTAACCGCTTCCGCCCACACCTACAAACTGCCAAAAAATAGGCAGTTTAGAGGCTTCTGTAATGATTTTTTGTATCTCACTCTTTTTGCTTACTCCTCCGTCTGTGATAAAAAGCACATAGACAGGAAGTTGTGTATCACGGTAAGTATCAAGAACCATCCTAAGTACCACAGGTTCATTATTACAGCCTCCAAGCTCTAACATCAGTTGTTTCCACTCCTTCGGTACGGCTTTGGTATAATTATCTAAATTTACACTGTCCATTCTTCTGGCTGTAGTTCCGTAATACCAGCAGTCAAGCTCTCCATCATCATCAAACTGTACAGCCAAAGGAAGCGTTTTATTGACGATTTCCTGTACCGTACCATTTTTAAAACGGGCTGTCATAGATCCGGATATGTCCATTACCAGTCCCACTCTGGCTACCAATGTTTCAAGATTTCTCTTCTTTAATTCCACTCCCAAGGGCTTTGCCAAGCTTACAAGCTTCGGTGCCTTTTCCAACTTTTTCTCCAAAGATACTTTAACGGCAGCTGTAGGTGATGAAATCTCTTTTTGGTCAGTTGCTTGTGGTGAAGATGACCTCGCAACAGTATCCATAGATGGAGCCGGCTTCTCAGAAGTTGCTTGAGGTAATGATACTTTCTCAGAAGTGCCTTGAGATAAAGGCATATTTGCAGCAGTATACGCCTGTGATACGGTCGCAGTACCTTCTCCTACTTCCTCTCCGCCAAAATGCGCAAGCAGTGCAGACAGTCCGCCATCAAATCCACCTGCCACACAGCCTATACGCCAAACATCTTTTCTGTAGATCTCTATGGCAATAACTGCCTTTTCCTTTGCAAAATCCCCTCCTGTAAGGCTAAGTTCCAGACTTTGAGCCTCCTGCTGATATACCTTTGTAATAAAGCATTCCATCTCTCCCATAGTCTGAGTCCCATCAATACTTACGGTAAACACCAGTTTATTGATATAGTCGGGAATAGCGGATAATTTTAATGTATATCTAACCCCGTCAGGCAGCTCTGTTATACTGACCTCTTTCTGCGGAGTGGTTTTTTGATTATAAAAGACCATATACCTGTCATCGGAAAGTTTACCTTCCGAATCTACTCCAAAGCAGCAAAAATCATATTCTGCATTGCCCCTGATTTTCATATCCACAAAAATATTCTCATTCAGGTCTACATATTTTTCAAGCTTATCTTTCCAACCTCTTACCATACTTCCCCCTTTATAATAATTGATAATTTTTTTAATCTAATGCAACTTATTTAACAATAGATACCTTATCTTAAAAACTTTATCATTATTATATCACAAGCAATAAAGGCATTCCATTATTATATCAAATCATTACAGAAACTCCTTTTTTGCCACGGGAAGTTTGAGTATACTATTTAATACCTCTCCAATATCCCCATCTATGCAGATACTCCTATCCTCTATTTCCATCGGGCAAAATGCCGCCCCATAATTTATACAGGCATATACAGCCTTTTCATTTGATTTTGTCATCTGCCAAAAGGGGTATTTTATAATTACCGGGGTATTTGCCCCTACACCAAGCTCCAAGAATAGAATATGCTTATTTTTATTTTCCTCAAGAAAATTATAATAAGACTCTGATGCCTTATGCCAACCTTCATCTTCCACAAAGGAAGAATCTGCACGAAGATTTGTTGTTACATTAAAGCTACCGTCAGGGCATTTGGGAATCAGCCCTTTAGGAAGTTGCATAGATATTTCTTTATTATCAGGCACATCAAACACTCCATTTTCGTCCTTAATAAAGCCCTGTGCCTCCATTGCCCTCATAACCCAGTCTTCATTATCATAAGTCTTTTGAATTTCGGGATCAATGCTTTGAAACAGTCCATAATCTCCCTGAGTGTAGAATAATCTTTTTTTATCAAAACCTGCCCTTTGGAATTGATGATCGACATTTGTTGTAATAACAAAATAATTCTTGTTTTCAAAAATGGAAAGCAGGTCTTTATAAACAGGTTTTGGCGGTTCAACATACCTGTTAAAATAAATATGTCTTGTCCACCACGCCCATCTTGTTTCACTATCAGGAAAGGGATAAAATCCTCCGGAGTACATATCTTTTATTTTATACTTTTTTGCAAAATCAAAAAAATACCTTTCAAATCTTTCCCCACTGTAGGTAAAGCCGGCAGAAGTTGATAAACCTGCACCGGCGCCTATTACTATAGCCTCGGCACTTTGAATTTCATTCTTAAGTTTACTAAGCTGCTCTTCTTTTTCACCCTTTCCCTTAGACATACTCCTGCCAAAGCTACTTACCCCGATTAAGCCTTCTTTGATCGTTTCCCTGTAACCGTCTTTTTTATCGTAATAACTCTTCATAATATTTCTTATCCTCATCTTTAAATACATTGAAAATGATTCTTTCTATTGATCCGGGGTGCTGCAAAGACCATTTTTCCACTGTTTCTGTTGCAATCTGTGCCGCTCTTTTATTCGGGAAATGAAATACTCCTGTGGATATGCAACAAAATGCCACACTTTTTAATCCATTTTCCAAACACAGCTCTAAGGTATTGGTATAGCAATCTGCCAAATCTTTTTCTAAATTTGCTGTAAGCTCGGAGTATACTATCGGACCGACTATATGAATTACCTTTTTTGCCGGCAAATTGTAGGCATCGGTAAGCATAGGAACGGCTGTCGGCTGCTCATAATCTCTCCCATACTTTTTTCTTAACTTCTCCATCTGACAATTACACTCTTCTCTAAGCTGTATACCTGCAAAGGTGTGGATTTGGTTGTCAATACAGGTGTGCATAGGCACAAAACATCCAAGCATCATTGAATTAGCCGCATTGACGATTGCATCTACTTCAAGCCTTGTAATATCCCCCTGCCAGATAGAGAGATTGTCTTTAATCAAGGGTATATCGGATAACTTTACTATTCCTTTTTCCTTGGCACAAAAGGAAAGGTACTCGTCTTGCACTTTTATCACTTCAGGTGCCATCGTCCTTGGCATACGGATATTCATAAGCGAGCGCAGCAGGCGCTTCTTTTCACCTTCACTTTCGGGTATTTCTATATGCTTATATTCATCGCAGTCAGCCCTAAATTCTTCTAAAAGATAGTTTAGCCTTTGTTCCTGTGCTTCGTTCTTGTTCATAATACAACCTTCCTTCCACTCATAATATTAAATATTGGCAGTTTTAAGGTTTACCGGACTTTTTCTTAAACTCGTTTTTTATGGCTTATTTGATACTTTCCACTGCAGCTGCCGGACAGACTGTTAAGCAATTTCCACAGTGAAGACAGTGGTTTTGCTCAATAATATAGGGTAGGGCAGTTGTGATTATACAATTTTGCGGACAAACTTCTACACACTTATTACACCCTATACAGGTATCTTTAATAAAATACCCGCTTACTTCTTTGTTTCCTTTGATAAAAGTTCTCTGATACCGCTTCTTAAATCATCTACCGTATATTTCTTCATTTCATTTTCCATTGCAAATTGTATAGCTTTCAGCTTATCGTCAAGTAAGGTATGAATATTTCGACCTACCGGACAGTTTGGGTTAGGGCTTGCATGAAAATTAAACAGGTCTCCATTTTCCAGAGGCTCTATAGCCTCATATACATCATAAAAAGTTATCTCTCTTAAAGGTCTTGTAGGTGTTATACCGCCTGTACCTCTTGCTACCGTAATCAAGCCTGCATTTTTAAGCTGTGTAAGAATTTTTCGAATGATAACAGGATTAGTATTAATACTTTCTGCAAGAAAGTCACTTGTGATTTTATACTTATCTCCAAAGGTATCTACACAGGTGAAAATATGCAAGGCTACCGTAAATCTGCTTGATATTTGCATAGTTTTATCCTCCTGTTATCATTCTACCTTTCTTTTGTTGTAAATTCAAGAGTTACATTAAAACTTTCCGTTTTGGTTTTTCCAAGTTTCCTTGTCCGCTATTGTTTCCATAACATCCCAGTGCTCTGCGATTTTTCCGTTTTCAACTCGGAATAAATCATAATATGCTGTAGGAGCAGCAGCGAATGTTCCTTCGCTTACTGCAAGTGCATAATCTCCATCCGCAAGCACAAAATGTGTCTTATTATATATCATTTGTATACCCTGCTTTGCCATTGCCTCCAGAGCCGCTCCAAGTCCTGAAAGTCCATCTGCAATTGATGTGTTATGTTGAATATATTTGTCCCCGTCAAAGTATGAAGTCAGTTTATCAAGATTTTCACCCTGTAAAATATCTTTCACAAATCCCGCAACGACTTTTCTTGTTTCTTCTTTATCCACAATTTTCTTCTCTAAAACTCCGTCTATCTGCATATGTCCTGATGGATTAGGTTCTGCCTTTGCCGCCAGATTATCCCAGTGCTCTGCAATCTTCCCCTGCGCATCAAATCTAAAAATATCAAATGCCACCTGCTCTCCCGAGCCTGCAAAATTATATACTGTTTGTAAAAATACCTTATCACCATCTTCAAATGCACGAATATTATTAACAGTTGTTTTAACCGGCGCTGATGCAAGGTATTCTATTGCAGCAACAAATGCATCCGCTCCCGTTCCGTAAGCAAGATTATGTTGAATGTAATCCTTTGCAAGAAGTTCCTTTGCTTTTTCTGTATCTCCTGATACAAATGTACCTATAAGTGCCAATGCTTTCTCTTTGTTTGTCATGATAGTCTCCTTCTTTCGTCAAGCCTAAATCTATTGATTTTAGCGACTACTTAGTTTTTATTTATTAATGTAACCTTGTCGGTTTCATCTTGTAGGTTTATATTAACTCTTTTTAGATGTAATGTCAATAGTTACAACTAAGTTTTTATAAATTTTTTTATGAGACTAAAAATAACTTAGTTTATTCATTTTGTCTTTAGGGGAGTTGGCAGTATAAACAATTATGATAGTTTGTGGGTATTAGTTTATAAAAAACTCCGTATAATTCAATCATACTCGCAACCCATTTTCAA
>ERZ773054.463-NODE-463-length-31956-cov-4.607160_pt1 | contig 31956 bp, 25 predicted proteins | sample MGYA00580630_ERZ773054 | MGnify/ENA primary metagenome ERZ773054 (study PRJEB29015, sample SAMEA2737994) | human oral metagenome | biome: human oral; feature: human-associated habitat; material: dental | place: China | collected 2115 ... | reverse complement strand
CGGTCGTAACCCACAAACCGGTGCAGAAATTAAAATTGCGGCTTCTAAAGTGCCAGCATTCGTTTCTGGTAAAGCATTAAAAGATGCTGTTAAATAATTAGTTCTGATATTTAATCTTCAAACCCTGTTTCTAGTAAACAGGGTTTTTTGTTGCCTATCTTTTTATTTACATCCTTTCTAAATGGCTATAAACTTTCGAATCGAAATTTAAACGGAACTATTTGGGTTTGGAAATGACTAAACGACACATTCAGCCTCGCAATACCCAACAACGTCGTCACGGCATCATGCAATTATTGCTGGAGCGTGGAGAGGTGAGCGTTGATCAGCTTGTTCAGTTGTTTGATACTTCGGAAGTCACGATTCGTAAAGACTTAACGGTGTTAGAAAATAACGGTTTCTTAGTGCGTCGTTACGGTGGCGCGATCTTGATGCCGCAGGAACTCATTGAGGACGAACAGGAAGATTTTCTTTCGGAACGAAAGTTGGCCATTGCTAAACGCGCAGCTGAACGTATTTTAGATCACAACCGTATTATTATTGATAGTGGCACCACCACGGCGGCATTGATTAAACAGTTGAACAACAAGCAAGGGTTGGTGGTGATGACCAATTCTATGTATGTAGCGAACGAGCTGCGTTCCCTCGAAAATGAGCCAACGTTGTTAATGACCGGTGGCACATGGGATAAGGCATCTGAGTCTTTTCAAGGCAAAGTGGCGGAGCAAGTATTGCGTTCCTATAACTTCGACCAGCTGTTTATCGGTGCCGATGGAATTGATTTTGATCGTGGAACGACCACATTCAACGAATTGGTTGGCTTAAGCCAAGTGATGGCGGATGTGGCGCGCGAAGTGATTGTGATGGTGGAATCTCAAAAGATTGGGCGAAAGATGCCTAACGTTGAATTGGTATGGCAACAAATTGATGTATTGATTACCGATAATTTATTGTCAGAAGACAGTAAAAAACGCATTGAAGCCCATGGCGTGGACGTCATTTGCGCTTAAAAGTGCGGTTATTTTAAATAATGTTTTTTTAGCTTATTTCAGGAGAGCAAAAAGTTATGTGTGGAATTGTTGGTGCCGTCGCACAACGTGATGTGGCAGAAATTTTAATTAATGGATTACATCGCCTTGAATACCGTGGTTATGACTCCGCAGGATTGGCGGTAGTCAATTTACAACATGAATTACAACGTGTACGTTGCTTAGGCAAAGTGAAAGCGTTGAATGAGGCGGTGGAAAAATCACCGCTTATCGGTGGTACCGGCATTGCGCACACCCGTTGGGCTACCCATGGCGCGCCTTCCGAAGATAACGCACATCCCCACGTTTCCGGTAATTTTGCGGTGGTGCATAACGGCATTATCGAAAACTATGAAGAATTGCGTGCGTTGTTGAAAGCGCGTGGTTATGTGTTTACCTCCCAAACAGATACGGAAGTCATTGCACATTTGGTGGAATGGGAAATGCGCAGCGCAGGCAGTTTATTGGAAGCCGTGCAGAACGTCGTAAAACAATTAACCGGTGCTTATGGTATGGTCGTGATGGATCGTATGCATCCGGAACATCTTGTGGCAGCGCGTTCCGGCAGCCCATTGGTGATCGGTTTGGGCATTGGCGAAAACTTCCTTGCCTCTGACCAACTTGCTTTGTTAAGCGTTACCCGCCGCTTTATTTTCTTAGAAGAGGGCGACATTGCAGAAATTACTCGCCGTTCTGTGGATATTTACGATCGCGGTGGTCATAAAGTCGAGCGTGAGGCGCATGATTCCAATTTAGAAAACGATGCGGCGGAAAAAGGCAAACACCGCCACTTCATGCAAAAAGAAATTTACGAACAACCGACCGCACTTATCAACACGATGGAGGGTCGTGTAACCCACAATAACGTAGTGGTGGAAGCGATCGGTAACGGCGCGAAAGACATTCTCGAAAAAGTGGAACACATTCAAATCGTGGCTTGTGGTACATCTTATAATTCCGGTATGGTGTCTCGTTATTGGTTTGAAAGCGTGGCCAGCGTGAGCTGTGATGTGGAAATTGCCTCTGAATTTCGTTACCGCAAATTTGTAGTACGCCCAAACAGTTTATTGATTACGATTTCCCAATCCGGTGAAACGGCGGATACCCTAGCAGCCTTACGTTTAGCGAAAGAAAAAGGCTATATGGCGGCGATGACGATTTGTAACGTAGCCGGCTCGTCCCTCGTGCGCGAATCGGATCTGGCATTCATGACCCGCGCCGGCGTGGAAATCGGGGTAGCCTCCACCAAAGCTTTTACAACGCAGTTAGCCGCATTGTTAATGTTAGTCGTGGCGGTTGGTAAAGCCAAACAGACCCTTTCTACGGAGAAAGAGCAGGACATTGTGAAAGCATTGCAAGCGCTGCCAGCGGAGATTGAAAAGGCTTTAGCGTTCGATAAACACATTGAAACCTTGGCGGAAGATTTTGCCGAAAAGAACCATGCGTTATTTTTAGGTCGTGGCGAGTTCTACCCCATTGCGATGGAGGCCTCGTTGAAGTTAAAAGAAATTTCTTATATTCACGCAGAAGCCTATGCCGCCGGTGAGCTAAAACACGGTCCGTTAGCCTTAATCGATGCCGATATGCCGGTGATTGTGGTCGCACCAAACAATGAATTGCTGGAAAAAATCAAATCCAACATAGAAGAAGTGCGCGCCCGTGGCGGTCAATTGTATGTGTTTGCTGATAAAGAGGCCGGTTTTAGTGAAGCGGAAGGCATGAAAATCATCACCATGCCAACGGTAAACGATATTACCGCACCGATTTATTACACCGTGCCGATGCAGCTGTTGGCTTATCACATTGCGCTCATTAAGGGCACTGATGTGGATCAGCCTCGTAACTTGGCGAAAGCGGTTACCGTGGAATAATCTCTCAAAACGCCTGAAATTCTGACCGCACGTTGAATGACAAAATCAAAGTGCGGTCTTTTTTTATCTCAAATTTTAAATAATCCGATACCGTAAGTCATGTAGCGTGCAACTTGTTGCACGAAAAAGACGGAATTAAACAAACGATGTGCTTAAACGTGCGGTCATCGTTGGGGTGTTTTTATCCATTCACTAAAATGAACGGAAAGGTATTTCGTGCATCAAGATGCACGCTACGAGAATCAAAAACGTGATTGAACCAACGTCGCATGCAACGTGCTGCATGAACAAGACGGAATTAAACAAACGACGTGTTTAAACGAGCAGTCATTTTTGGGGACGTTTTTACCTATTCACCAAAATGAACGGAAAGGTATTTCGTGCATCAAGATGCACGCTACGAGAATCAAAACGTGATTAAATCAACGTAGCGTGCAACTTGTTGCACGAACAAGACGGAATTAAACAAACGACGTGCTTAAACGTGCGGTCATTTTTGGGGATGTTTTTACCCATTCACCAAAATGAACGGAAAGGTATTTCGTGCATGAAGATGCACGCCACGAGAATCAAAACGTGATTGAACCAACGTCGCGTGCAACATGCTGCACGAACAAGGCGAAATTACCCAGGCCGTAGCGTGCAACTTGTTGCACGAATAAGGCAAAATTACCCAGACAACGTGCGCAAAAGTGCGGTAGAAAAATAAAAACGTTTTTTAGCCTTTCGCCAAAATTCCTTTCAGGAAGCGCGCGGTATGCGAACCTTCCACTTTGGCAACCTGCTCCGGCGTACCGGTGGCGATAATTTGTCCGCCGCCACTACCACCTTCCGGGCCGAGATCCACAATCCAGTCGGCGGTTTTAATCACGTCTAAATTGTGCTCAATGACCACGATGGTATTGCCTTGATCGCGCAAGCGGTGCAACACGGAAAGCAGCTGTTTGATGTCGGCAAAGTGTAGCCCGGTAGTAGGCTCGTCCAGAATATACAGGGTTTTACCCGTATCCCGTTTAGAGAGTTCCGTCGCCAATTTTACCCGTTGCGCTTCCCCCCCGGAAAGGGTGGTGGAGGATTGACCTAAGCGAATGTAAGACAAGCCTACGTCTATGAGGGTTTGCAGTTTGCGCGCAATCATCGGAACTGCATCGAAAAATTCGCGCGCTTCTTCCACGGTCATGTCTAACACTTGATGAATGGTTTTGCCTTTGTAGCGAATTTCCAAGGTTTCGCGGTTGTAGCGTTTACCCTTACATTGGTCACAAGGCACGTACACATCCGGCAGGAAGTGCATTTCCACTTTGATTACACCGTCGCCCTGACAGGCTTCGCAACGTCCACCGCGTACGTTAAAACTGAAACGTCCCGGATTGTAGCCGCGTGCTCGAGCTTCTGGCACTCCGGCGAACAGCTCACGAATAGGGGTGAACACGCCCGTGTAGGTTGCAGGGTTAGAGCGCGGAGTACGACCAATTGGGCTTTGGTCAATATCGATGACTTTATCGAAAAATTCTAAACCTTCGATAGATTTATACGGCGCTGCTTCGGCATTTTCCGCACGGTTTAACACATTTTGGGCAATCGGGAACAAGGTGTCGTTTATCAACGTGGATTTTCCTGAACCGGACACGCCGGTGATACAGGTGAACAAGCCCACCGGAATCTCTAAGTTGACGTTTTTCAGGTTATTGCCTGATGCACCGAACAGCTTGAGTGTTTTTTTCTTATCAAGTGCGGTACGTTTTTTCGGTATTTCGATTTTTTCCGCGCCGGATAAGAATTTACCTGTAAGCGAGTTTGGATTTTGCATGATTTGTTGCGCCGTACCTTCAGCAATAACATTGCCACCATGCACACCCGCGCCCGGACCGATGTCGATAATGTGGTCGGCGCTTAAAATCGCATCTTCGTCGTGTTCTACCACAATCACCGTGTTGCCGAGATTTCGTAAGTGAATCAAGGTATTGAGCAAGCGTTCGTTATCCCGTTGATGCAAACCGATAGACGGTTCATCCAACACATACATCACACCGACCAAGCCCGCACCAATTTGGCTAGCAAGGCGAATGCGTTGCGCTTCACCGCCTGAAAGGGTTTCAGCGGAGCGGGAAAGGGAAAGATAATTCAAGCCCACATTCACCAAAAATTGTAACCGCTCTTTGATTTCTTTCAGAATCTTCTCGGCGATTTGCGCTTTTTGTCCGCTCAGTTGTAGCGCTCCAAAAAAGCTCAAGGCTTCCCCGATGCTTTTCTCTGAGACATCAGGCAGATTGGTTTGCTCAATATAAACGTTGCGTGCCTCTGGGCGCAGGCGCGAACCGCCACAATCGGCACAAGGGCGATTGCTGATATGTTTCGCAAGTTCTTCGCGCACTGACATGGATTCCGTTTCTTTATAACGGCGTGCCATGTTGTTCAAAATGCCTTCAAAGACATGGTGGCGCAACACCACATCGCCACGATCGTTCATGTATTGGAATTCAATTTCTTCCTTGCCGGAGCCGTGCAAAATAATCTGTTGGATTTTTTTCGGCAGTTCTTCAAAAGGCGTTTCAATATCGAAATGGTAGTGTTTCGCCAAGGACGTGAGCATTTGGTAATAATAGAAATTGCGGCGATCCCAGCCTTTGATAGCACCATTAGCAAGGGAAATACTCGGATTTTGCACCACGCGTTTTTCATCGAAATATTGTTGCACGCCCAAACCATCACAAGTCGGGCACGCACCGGCAGGGTTATTAAAGGAGAAGAGACGAGGTTCCAGTTCCGGCACGGAATAACCGCAGTGCGGACAGGCAAAGTTGGCAGAGAACACCAGTTCTTCCGCTTTCGGATCGTCCATATAAGCGACGACCGCCGTGCCGCCGGAAAGCTCGAGCGTGGTTTCAAAGGATTCCGCCAATCTTGTGGCTAAATCCGACCGCACTTTAAAGCGATCCACCACCACTTCGATGGTATGCTTTTTCTGTAATTCCAGTTTTGGCGGATCGGATAAATCACAAATCTCACCATCGATACGGGCGCGAATGTAGCCTTGTGCGGCAATTTGTTGTAATAATTTAACGTGTTCACCTTTGCGCTCTTTTACCACCGGCGCCAACAACATCATTTTGCTTTCTTCAGGCAGGGAAAGCACTTTATCTACCATTTGGCTGATAGTCTGCGCCGTGAGTGGCACATTGTGATGAGGACAGCGCGGCTCGCCCACGCGGGCAAACAACAAACGCAGGTAATCGTGAATTTCGGTAATGGTACCCACCGTTGAACGTGGGTTGTGTGAGGTAGATTTTTGCTCAATAGAAATAGCCGGTGAAAGCCCTTCAATATGATCTACATCGGGTTTTTCCATTAATGATAAAAATTGACGCGCATAGGCGGACAAGGATTCCACATAACGGCGTTGCCCTTCGGCATACAACGTGTCAAACGCCAAAGAAGATTTGCCTGAGCCGGATAAGCCGGTAATGACGATTAATTTATCGCGTGGAATAGTTAAGTTAATATTTTTCAGATTGTGGGTTCGCGCCCCACGAATGTCGATGGTATCCATAATAGATTTTATAAATGAAAGAAGTGTAAATTTGCGGCGATTATCGCACATTCCTAAATAACTGTGCAAATATCCAGTTAATTTTGTTGAAGGCGTGGATTTATTCCGAATTTTCAGGCAGAATAGAGCAAATTTTTTACAGCAAAATTGAATAAAGAAGAGGATATTATGGCTGGAGTAAATAAAGTCATTATTGTGGGTAACTTAGGCAACGATCCTGAAATGCGTACCATGCCGAACGGCGAAGCGGTTGCCAACATTACCGTTGCCACCAGTGAAAGCTGGAATGATAAAAACACCGGCGAACGTCGTGAAGTGACCGAATGGCACCGCATTGTGTTCTATCGTCGTCAGGCGGAAGTGGCGGGCGAATACCTGCGCAAAGGCTCTAAAGTTTATGTCGAAGGGCGTTTAAGAACCCGCAAATGGCAAGATCAAAACGGCCAAGATCGCTACACCACAGAAATTCAAGGCGATGTTTTACAAATGTTAGACAGCCGATCTGATCGTCAATCCGGCGGCTACGCGCCGGCAGCACAGCCAAGCTACTCAAGCCAAGCACCAAGCGCGCCAACTGCACCACGTGCCACTCCGGCAAGCAAACCGGCAGCCGAACCGCCAATGGATAATTTTGATGATGATATTCCGTTCTAACGAATAAAGCACAAAAATGATAAAGGGTCTGATGTGATGTCAGACCCTTTGTTTTTGGTGGCATAAAGTTGGTGTATTTTTAACGTAAAAGTACGGTTATTTTTCTGTGCGTTTTTCTGACTTAAATATCGCAAATTTTGACCGCACTTTTTTATCGTAATAAGAAAGTAGGGCATTTTAGGGCGCAATTTCGCCATCACCGGATACGACGACATTTCCAACGTAAGAGGGTTTTGTAAGGCGTTTGCTTATTATTAATCCTTAGAAAAATAGGCACAAACGTGGACGTTTGCGCCATCGGGGGGGGGGATAACCTCAAACGCTTTGAACCGCCCCCTAAAATTCAAGGATTCACCAAAACACTGATTTGGCACGAACGGACCCATAAAGACCCTGCGTATCGCTGGGTAAGGGAGTTGATTGAAAAGACTTGTTTGGTTGAAGAATAATCTGTGCTGTATCCGTTTCCTCAATGAATAACCCATTGACTCTGCGCAAGTGCGGTCAAATTTAAAGTCATTATTCTTTCGCCACAAGATGTGGAAATCCACCGAGGGCTTTTAGGTGATTTACCATATAATAAAACAGCTCGGCAGTACGTTCTGTGTCGTAAAGAGCGGAATGTGCTTGTCGGCTGTCGAAAGGAATGTTTGCCGCTTGGCAGGCTTTGATCAGCACCGTTTGACCGAACATAAAACCGCTTAAGGCGGTGTCGAAGGTAGAAAACGGATGAAATGGGTTACGTTTAGCATTGGTGCGCTGTGCGGCAGCCATAATAAATCCCTGATCAAAGGCGGCATTATGCGCCACAATCATAGAACGTTGGCAGTCCGCCTATTTTTGCGCACCCCAGCCATTCCTGACACCGCATCTTCCACACGGCGAGTAACGGTATTTTCCAATTCATCTGCTGACTCCCCCGTTTGCGTTACCCTAATATTCACCATCGGAAACCGCATATCAGGATCTGCATTTATCGGCAAGTCTTGAAACGCACGAATACCAAGCGCGGCTAAAAGCAAAAACAACACAATTATCGGAATAGGGTGACGAATAGCCCAAGATGAGATTTTGAAGTTCATAAAAGACCTTAAAATTGCTAATTGATTGCAGTTCTAGTAAATCTTAAGACTTGTTTCAAGCGGTAGATTGGGATTGTAAATAAAGGATGTATAAGGTATTACTTTTAAATGTGATATAATAAAAAGATTAAATCTTATTAACAGATATATTATATGAGTCTTAATAATGCCCACGAAGGCTATCAATACCAAGATTTGCTATGTTCTTATTTTATTCTAAAGGAAGTAATTTTAGGTCGCTTTGATTCAGTCCTTACTTTTGATAAAAAACATATTGAAGATGATAGATTTGACGACCTAGTAATCCAAAATAGTAATAGCACTCAAAGAAAACAAATTAAATACAGCAATGAAACTAATGCCAAGCATTTGTCAAAAGATGATTTGTCTAATGACAATGGTACTTCACTGGCAATTTATAAATTATTTGAAAATTGGAGAAAATTGAGAACAGATCAAACAGAATTTAGATTGTGTTTAGCTTGGAATGAACCTATTGAAGACAATATAAGAGATTCTCTTATTCCTCAAGCGGGGGATTCTTCATTTAATTCTATTATTACTAATGTTTTTAAATTAAATATTAATAATATTTGGCAGGAAAATCCTGAGAATTTTAATAGATGGAATAATCTTAAAAGATATGTTAAACAACATAATATAGATAGAAATGAATTCGTTGCATTTTGTAATGAGCTTATAATAGAAACAAACTTTCCAAAGGCCAGTTTGGATTTTATATATCCAGATGTTTTGGAAAACGTACTTATTGAACAAGCAAAAAAGATTGGTATTGGGCAATATCCAAACAATAATATATCTATCAATGACTTTTTGATAAAAATAGTTAAATTTAGTGGGGACTTTCGCACAAATTCAATACAATTAAGCATAAAACAAATATTAGAAAAATTAAGGGTTAAGACTGATTTTGGTCAAATTGAGCAAAAATTTCAGATTGATAAAGAAAAAAATATTATATTTAAAGAAAAAATTGAAAACTTATTACAAGTCTTTAGAAAAAATCAAAAAAGTATTCTAGTTGCTGAGCCAGGTGCAGGAAAATCTTGGTTTTTAACAAATTTAATTGAATATCTAAAAGAAAATAATCAGAAAGTTGTTAGGCACTATTGTTTTACAGGAATGGAAGATTCTTTTTCTGAGCAAAGAATAACATCCGATGTATTTTTCGGCAATTTAATTTCAGATATTCAATTAATATACCCAGAGTTACAAAAGCAAAAGGAGCAAATTTTCGCCTCTAATCTTAATGAATTAAATTTACTATTATCTAACATCAATGAGTCATTAATCATTATTATTGATGGATTAGATCATATTGAGCGTATACTAAATCGGTCTAAAACTCTTTCAGAGGAAAAAACAAGAGTAATTGATTTTATTTCAAAAATAGAAATACCAGATCATGTGTCTATTATTCTAGGATCTCAGCCAGTTAATGAAATTGACACACTCATACAAAATCATCATTTTTTACGAGTTGACTTACCTAAATGGAATATTGATGATATTTTCAGTCTTATTCAGAAGTTTAACATTGATACACAAACTAATAATTTAACCCAGATACTCTTAGATAAGAGTCAGGGAAATCCATTGTATTTAAATTATATGCTTAATCATTTAAAGGATAATCCTAATATTGATATACAAAATGATTTTCCTGAATATGATTTTAACTTGAAATCATATTATGATTTGCTATCATCACAACTTAATGAAAATTCAACAACACTAAATATTTTATCTTGTTTGGAATTTCCTATTACAAGGGAAGAGTTTTCAGAAATAAATCCATTTTCTCATCATTTGGATAAAGACTTGAAAATTTTGTCACCAGTACTCTTAGAAAATTTATCAAGAGGTGGTATTTATTTGTATCACGATAGCTTTAGAAGGTATCAATTGGAAAAATTAGGTAAAGCAAATATTTCTTGTTATCATATAATTGGTAATTGGTTAAATAAAAAAGGACTTTATGATAATCCAAAATCTTACAGATATTTGTTTAAATATTTATTTAATTCGGAAAAATATTCAGAAATATTAAGTTATGCCACACCTAATTTTTTAATTAATAGTCTATATTATGGTTATTCTGAAAAATTAATAAGGGAAAACAGCCTGTATTTTTTAGATGTAGCACAAGAATCAGAAAATTGGGGCTTGCTGTCTTTCTTAAGTGAATTTAATAGAACCATATACTCTACCAATTCAGAAGAATATCACAGTCAATTTATTGAAAATTTTGAAATTTATTTTGAATCTGTCTTAAATGTCTATGGATATGATAGGGTAAATTCATTATTATTTTTTAACAATGAAATGAATTTTGATATTGTCACTACGGCAAAAGCATTTTCTATTTTAACAAAAAATGGTTACAAACCCGACTGGGAAAAAGTTGATGATTTATTCAAAGATTCAATTTCTGAAGAAAATTTTGAGTATTTTCTTTATAGTCAGATTGATAATGAAGAAAAATTACTTGAAATTTTAAATAACTCATCAAAAAATGGGTATGAAATATTTTTTGATATTTGCATCTCATTTTTGATTAAAAATAATCATTTATCAATTATTAATTCATTTATCCAAGAGCTTGATGATAATATAAAAGATGCCATTTGTTTAAAAATCAATAAAATATCTCTATTGCAAGGTAGTAAATTCTATAGTCCCATCAATGTAGAGCTGGCAGAACTATCTCTAGATTTTTTGAAAAATGGTGGTTATATTGATGGGAGGAAAACAGCTGATTTTTATTTTTTGGTTTCATTGTATGCTAAATATAATATTGACGGTTTGATTGAATTTGAAAAATCAATAGATTCTCAAAATTTCTTTTACAATTGGATAAAATTCTTTATTCGCGTGTTTATTATAGAAAAAACAGTCAATCGAGATATTTTATTGATTTTTAATAGAAAGTGATATTATTAGTAGTATTGAATTTTTATGCAGTGATGTAGAATTATTTACAGGTAGTCCAAGGGCCATAGATTTAAGGATGTCTAAAAGTGAACATTTAATTGAATTATCAATCATAAAATCTTTATGCTATATTTCAAATAAGGAAAACTGGAAGTATATTTTAGAGATACTTACAAAAATACCTGTCCCAGTAATAGATATCATAGGGAGGAATTTTTTAAATAATGATAATATTGAATTTATCATTAATGCTTACGCTCAACTTGAAAAAAATCAAGAGTTACACTATTACGAATATGCAGAATATTATTTTCAAAAAGCAGTTATTTATTCTAAAACTCAATATATAGAGAAAGCGAGAAATGAATTAAGGAATGCTATTTTATACATTACCAATTATACTTCTAGAAAAGATGTTACACTATCAGAAATAGTAGACCCAATTGACGCCATCCATAAGTTAGATGCTGATTTAGCACTGGATTATACGAAGAAACTAAAATATCTTACTGATGCAGTAGGAAAACATACAGAAGATGGAAAAGGTATCAAATGGATAGCTATGGATTGGTTTAAACATCTATCAAATATCGATTACCACTTATCTGGAAAATATCTAATTTGCGAATTTATGAAGGATCCATACTTTTGGAAATTAGATTATATGTTTGTTGATTTTTTGGCTATTAGTCAAAAAATGGTTAACCCTATTATTTTAAATTTTTTATACAAGTTATTACCAACTAATAATAGAGAAAAATACTTAAATAAATTTTTAAATATTATTAATTGTATTAAAGACAAAAATCATCATTTGGCTAAGCTATCGCTAATTGGCTTATTAAATAGGGACTGGAATGATAGTTATGAAAAATTATCAGATCAAACAATGGGTAATTTCAAGTCTATGTGTCAAGAATTTAACTTGATATTCAATATTAAAGAAGACAAAAATTACAGCAATAATTATCAGAGTAACTATGATGAAAAACTGGTTGATTTCATTAATCAATCATTAAATATTTTTGACGATACTTTAAACATAGAGCATTCAATCATTTATGATATTATCGAGTATTATGACAAAAAGGAATATATATTGGATAGTGATTTTAATTTATTATATTTTTACCTTATGAATTACAATGATGAATGTATTGCAAAAGACATCATAACTGCATTAATTAAGAAAAGATTTCCTCGTAATTATGAAGTTTATTTTGAAAATCTATTCATCTTGATTCAAAGACTGAATCTATCTCAAGATTTGAAAATTAACTTACTTACACTAAATACGCTTTATTCAACAGATGGTTGGATGAATATGTGTGTATATAAAGAGCCTTTAAAGCTGGCAGTAGAGCTGGATTATCATTTGGCAAAAAATGAAATTTTTAGGCACCTATGCAAGCATCTTAAACTGAATAGTTATAGAACCCTACCGATTGCAAACTTGGTAACTGCTTTTGAATTTTCTGGTATGGAAAAAGGAATTATATTTGATTTGTATAATAATGCTTATACATATATTGAGAGTAGATTGCCAGATATTAACGATTTTAATTGGGATTTTGTGGAATCAAATCAGTTTCTATCAGGAATGAGTGCAGATGAGCTAGCAATTACATTAGTGTTAGCTAAAATGAAAAATTTTGATAGTACCGTTCAAAGAGATGTTTTATTTGCTATTCATTATCTGATAGGTTGTGAGACCAATTTATTGATAAAGCCGATCAAATGGTTTTTTGAGAATTCAAGCGAATTTAATCAATTAAGTATTGTAGCAATTTTGGAACTTATCTATTTGGAAAAAGACAAAACAATCCCTTTAATAACTCAATGTAAAGATGATTTTAAAAAATGTCAAAGAATAGGTAATTTCTATATTGATCGTTTAGTTGATAAAATTATTGAGGAAGCTTAATATGCTTAATAATGCAACGATTCAACATCATCGAATTTGGCAATTTTTTCAATTATCAGATTTGAATAAAAAATCTATTATGAATAAAATAATTTCAAATTTTGATCAATATCAATTTGATACTTTTATTAACAATTATCACGGTTATTTATCACAAAATATTTATGGTGAAAATTTAATTTTTACTACCATATTTCAAGAGTTAGATCAAAAAGATTTTGATTCTTATTATTCTGTAGACTTAAAAAGTATAATTGCAACTTCAAATAGTTTTATTCAGCGTCCAAATATTATAAAACCTAGTGAAGTCATTAATGATTTTAAAGAGGCTGATTTGGAAAATGGTTTTATTAGAATGGCGAGATTTGAAAGACAAATTGTGCTTGATACATATAGAAATAATAATAAAAATTTTATTGTATTTGAAGGACTATTGCCATATAAAGCAAAAATAAACCCTCTTTTTGATAGGTTTGGCTTATCATCAGAGCATATTTGGAATGATAGTTTTCTGTATTGTTATCCTATTATTCAAGTTTTATCTATTCAAATGAACAGTATTAATTTTCCATATATTTTATGGATAAATGGTTCTATTTTAAAATGTCTTAAACTTATTTTAGACGATTATAAAAATGGATTGCAGGCATTGGATTGTAATCGAGAAATTATTATTAAATTTAGATATTGGAGGGAAAACCTTATTGATAATGGCAATGATGGCAATATACCTGCTCTTGAAGGTTGTGACTTAATGATAAGAAAAGATTATTATGATAAATTAAAAGCATTTATTCCAGATATGGCTTTTTATAGTTATATACCGGCCCAAAAGGAATAAAATATTAAAAACATCACTACCCATCTTCTGTGATGCGTGCGTTTTTTGGATTTTGTGATGAGAAAAGCGGGGCTTACGCTTAGTTAAATGCACGACTTACCCACAAAAGTATTCATTTCTACTACAAGCGGTAAGATTTTCCAAATTTTTTGCAATCGCAAAATCCCCAAAAAAACCACCGCCCTTTTACTCTTCCCCTTTCAACAAACGGTCAAAGTCGCTTTCAAAATGTTGGTCTTGAATAACACGATATTTTTCAAACTCACTCAAAGCGTGGGCTTTGGCGATTTCGGAGGTAACTTTACCAGCGTCTTGCAACACGGCTCGGTCAGTAGCGTCTAAAAAGCGGTTGAGCCTTATTTCCCAATCTTGCATTGTCATCGGAATTTGGCGTAACGCCATATCTTCTGCCATATCCAAATAAGCGGATACCAACCGTTGCAGTTGAGTCAACTCATTGTCAGATAAATAATTTTTCGCCACCACTACATCAAAAGGGTAAATTTTGCCCTGTGGTGCGTCTTTCCAAGTGGTCAATCCCATATTCGGCTTGCTGGCGTTTGCTCGTTCCACAATTAATTCTGCGGAGGTATGGCCGTGAATTGCCCAATGCAACTTGTTTTGCACCGTAGCAAAAAAGCGTTTGGTCGCTGTGGCGGTGCGGTCGTAATCAATGGAAGTTGCATAAATATCGGTGATTTTTTGGTAGAACTGTCGTTCCGACAGGCGAATTTCTCGGATACGGGCAAGTTGTTCTTCAAAATACTTTTTGCCTAAACGGGTGCCCTCATTTTTCAACCGCTCATCGTCCATCACAAAGCCTTTGATGGTGTAGGTTTGAATAATCTCGGTCGCCCATTTGCGAAACTGCACCGCTCGCTCGGAATTGACTTTATAGCCCACGGCAATAATTGCTAAAAGATTGTAGTGTTTGGTCTGGTAATTTTTACCATCATCGGCAGTTACTCGAAATTTTCGAGTAACTGAATTTTCGGATAACTCATTGTCTGAAAATATTTTTTGAAGATGATAGGTTACAGTATGCGACTCTATATCATAAAGCTGCCCCATCATTTTTTGGCTCAGCCAAACATTTTCGTCTGCATAAATGGCATTGACTTGGCTCTCGCCTGTAGCGGTCATAAAGGTGAGATATTCCGCCACCGAAGAAACAATTTCCGATTTAGTCATACAAACTCCTTAACTGAAATCTTGTTTAGTCTAATGACATTTGCAATTCTGGCAAAGGGAGAAAGAGCATTTTTTCGATGCAGATCGCAAAAATTTGTGAAAATCCGACCGCACTTCCCCACTACTTCACCATCGGATCAACCCAATCCCCTTCGTTAATCAGCGCGCCTGCCTTTTGCACCACTTGTTCGCCAATTTTCAAGCCTGATAGGATTTCGGCTGTGCCTTGATTAACTTCGCCTAAGCTAATCGGGTGGCGTTCTATTTGTTTATTGCGATTGACCATCATCACAAAGGCGGTTCCGTCTGCGTTAAAATTGACAGCACTTAAAGGCAAAGTGGTTTGGGCTTGTATTTCGGGCAGTTTGATGATGGCTGTGGCTGGTGTGCCGAGCATGATTTGAGCTGGGGTTTGCAGCTGAATACGCACTTTGCTGGTACGACTTGTTTGGTCGATTTGGGAAGAAAGCAAGCGAATTTGACCGCTTGTCGTTTGGTCAAGCACTTGAATTTCCACCTGCAAGCCCGTTTTGAGCAAAGACAGGCCTGGCATCAACGGTAACTTCTAACTCACCATTGCGTGCAAGATGAAACAAGGGGTTGCTGTCTGTTAAATTGCCCACTGCGGCACAGCGTTGCGTAATACTACCGTCTGCGGGAACAAGCATTTCGGCTTTTTTGCGTTGATGACGGCTGTCATCAAGCTGTGCCTGCACCTGAGCGATTTTCGCATTTGCCGCCTGAATCGCCGCACGAGCGGCACGAGTTTTCGCCTGTTGTTGCTCCAATTCCTGATGGCTTATGGCATCGCTTTTTATCAAGGATTGATAACGTTTCAGCGTGGCTTCCGTTTCAGTCAAAGCGGATTGTTGAAAAACCAAATTTGCCTTAGCTCGTTGCAAATTCGCATCATTTTGACTTAACTGCGATTGCACATTGATTGTTTCCAGCGTGGCTAAAACCTGCCTTTTTTTGACCACATCGCCCACTTCCACATCGACCGTTTGAATTTGCAAACCAAGCAATGCAGTTCCAACAGCAATGTCTTCTTTTGCCGTAATCGCCCCCGAAAGACGCAATGTCTGCGTTAATGTGGCAGGTAGTACTTGCACCACATTCACTTTCATTAATGCTGCTTTTGTTTGTTCGTTGGCTTGTTCGTTGTTTTGCTCTTGGCAAGCGGTTAGAAATAGGCTTGGCAAGGCGAATAGTAAAATTAAATTTTTCATTTCAAAGTCTCAAAAATTACTAACCTTTATACCATTAATTAATTTTAAGACTAAATCAAGTAAATTTTAAGACTAATTTTATCTTGCATTTTTATCTTCTTCCGTTAAAATAACTGAATTTTTGGTCAATTTTAGGACTTTCAACAATGAGCAACTTCGACAAACTAGGCAAACAAATCAGTGAAGTAGATGCTACAATAGACGCTTGGATCGCTAAATTAAGCTTGGGTTATAACCATTTTGCGGTGCTGTATTCTTTGGTGGCAGCGGAAAACGGGCAATGTACGCAAAAGCAGATTTGTGATGAATGGCTGTTGCCGAAACAGACGGTGTTTAACGTGTGCAAGGAATATAAGGAAAAAGACTGGATTGAATTTAGCGAAAGTGCGATGGATAAACGGGAGAAAATGATGCGTTTAACCGCAGACGGCAAGGCGAAGGCGGAACCGGTTTGGCAGGCGACACAGCAGTTGGCGGATAAAACTTTTGCAAAATTAGGTGAGAAAAAGACCGCTCAACTGTTTGCCTTGTTAGCGGAGTTTTGCACGGTTTGCCGTGAACAAATCGACAAAACGGATACGGTGGTTTGATGTCCTTAGAAAATCTTGAACCGACCTTTGAACCAACAATGTTCCGTTTGCTCAAAACCCTTGCCTTGCAACATAAAAAAAGGCTGTTCGCGACATTTGGCTTGGTGGCAGCGGAAAATCTGCTGTTGTTGATTTATCCTTTGGTGGGCAGTTTGGCGGTGAATGCTGTGCTAAACGGGCAACTAGTTTCCGCTCTCGCTTACGCCTTAATAGTGTTGATTATTTGGGGCGTGGGGGCAGCTCGCTGTGCGGTGGACACCCGTGCCTTCACTCGCATTTACACGGAACTTGCCGTGCCGGTGATTTTGAACCAAAGGATTAAAGGTATTGACACTTCAACCACTACAGCACGCGTGGCGTTGTCCCGTGAGTTCGTGAATTTCTTTGAACACCATTTGCCGACCTTGATTACCTCGGCGTTTTCAATTATCGGGGCGGTGGTAATGTTGCTGTTGATTGAATTTTGATCGGGCGTGGTGGCATTGCTGACTGTGGCGGGCTTTGGTTTGCTGTTGCCCCATTATGTGAAGGTCAATGACCGCCTCTATTTCAAACTCAACAACCGCCTTGAAAAATAAGTAGATCGGGTGGAACGTGCCAAAAACAGCCAGTTGATTAAACATTATCACTTGGTGGAACATTTCCGTATCCTGATTTCCAACCGAGAAGCGTTCAGTTTTTTGTGTATCGGCGTGGCAATGTGCCTGCTGTTTGGCGTAACGCTCACAGTTTTAACCCTAAAACAAGGTGTCACCGCAGGGCATATTTATGCGGTGATTACTTATCTTTGGACGTTCGCTATTAGCCTTGATGATGCACCAAGATTGGTGGAAGAGTTGTCGAAATTGAAGGATATTGGGAGAAGGGTGGGGGTAGAGTAAGGTAGATGCTCAGATAAGCAACTATGGTCAATAAGTGTAAAAACGGCATCATCAACTCAATGAATTTATAGACAAATACTATCTGTTTGGTATTTTATAGCAAGTACATTGTGTAAAAATAAAATCTGAAATCTAGTCTTTTTATACTTTATTTTTACGTGCACATACTTAAACTTGGGCAGAATGGTATTTAATTAATTGATTTAAAAGGGTTTATAATTTACATTTCCAAATGATATAGAAACAACCGCTTTAACGAACACAGTGCAAAATTAAAAAGGGTCTGATGTTATGTCAGACCCTTTGTTTTTTGTGGCATAAAGTCGGTGTATTTTTAACGTAAAAGTGCGGTTATTTTCCTAGGTGTCTTATCTTGGTTTGGTCTCTGCTAAAAAATCATAATGCTGATTCATACGTGCTGCCCAAGTTATTAAATTTGTGGAGAGCTTGTTTAAATCTAACCCGATTTGAGTTTGACGAAATACCCACCAGTCGATAAGACAGACGGCACTTATCGTACCGATATTTAACTGCTCACCAAATTTTGTCAGATACTTTTCCAATTCAATAAAACTACGACAATTACGTTCAGTGAGTTGTTCATGCCGTGTCGTCCACCATTCTTCCTGTGGGCGAAGCATGCGTTCAGCAATCATTGGAATGGTATTTTCTAAAATGCCATCCACTAAAGAATGCGCCTGCAGCACCTGCCAACGTTGTTCTCCTTGTGGAAATAAACACTTACTGTGTCCGATAGAATCGAAATATTCACTGATTAATAGACTACCAAACAACCATTCTCCGTTATCAAGTTGTAACGCCGGAATGCGTCCGAGCGGGTTGTCTTGGTTATGTGGCGAATTGGGATCGAACGCGGATGTCACGCGTAACAATTCGATTTGTTCGTCCAATTTATGATATTTAAGCACAGCCATCACTTTGCGCACAAAGGGACTTGTGGTGGAATACCAAAGTTTCATGGTGATCTCCTTGTTTATTGCATCTTGGAAGCCTATAAAAGGACAGTTAAATTTTACCGCACTTTTGCCAATGACTTCTCTCTTAGAAAACTAAAACGTTGCGGTGGATACGAAAATTACGTCACTTGATAACTTTGTGTCCGACAGTGTTTTGTAAAATAAAAATCCTTTTAGGCGGATTCAGTGGTCATATTTTATTATGTTTCTGAAACAGTTAAGTTCTTTATTGATCAAACACTTCCCGCCTTTTCAATCACCAAAATCCGTGCTTCGCCTTGCGGGTGGGCAACGTGTTCAGTGCCGATGCCGGCATAGAAAATATCACCGGTTTCTAGCAATACGCTCTTGGCTTCGCCACGCTCTTTGTAGTGCATTTCCACTACGCCGTCCATCACCGCAAAAACTTCCTCGCCATCATTGATATGCCATTTGTAAGGTTCATCCGTCCAATGTAACCGCACGCTGATGCCATTCATTTCAGCAATATCCAAACCGCCCCAAGCACGGGTGGCGGTAAAATCTGCGCTACGGATAATTTTGTGTGCCATGCTCTCTCCTTAACGTTAGTGGGCTTCGTCCCAATTCTCGCCCACACCGACATCCACAATCAATGGTACCACAAGTTCGGCGGCGGCTTCCATGTGCTGTTTGATGAGATCGCTAAAAAACGCGATTTTTTCTGACCGCACTTCAAATACCAATTCATCGTGCACCTGCATGATCATGTGAATATCCGGATCATCGCGCGTGATTTCATCCAATTTAATCATGGCGCGTTTGATGATATCGGCGGCGGTACCTTGCATCGGTGCGTTAATCGCTACCCTTTCCGCGCCTTTGCGACGCATGGCGTTGGAAGAATTGATTTCCGGCAAATACAAGCGGCGTCCGAACAAGGTTTCCACATAGCCTTGCGCTTTCGCTTTTTCACGAATGTCGTGCATAAAGGTTTGCACGCCCGGGTAACGTTGGAAATATAAATCCATGTAGCGTTGCGCATCCGCACGGGAAATCCCAAGCTGACGGGAAAGTCCGAAAGAGGACATGCCATAAATCAGGCCGAAGTTAATGGCCTTAGCGTTGCGACGTTGTTCACTCGTCACCTGTTCCAACGGCAAACCGAAAATCTCCGCCGCGGTGGAGCGGTGAATGTCTTTGCCTTGCGCAAACGCGTTAATCAAACCTGAGTCGTTAGACAAATGCGCCATAATGCGCAGCTCGATTTGGGAATAGTCGGCGGCGATAATTCTATAGCCGTCACGGGCAATAAAGGCTTGGCGAATGCGGCGGCCTTCCTCGTTACGAATCGGAATATTCTGCAAATTCGGATCACTGGAAGAAAGCCGTCCTGTTGCCGTTACGGCTTGATGATAAGAGGTGTGCACGCGCCCGGTTTGCGGGTTCACCATTTGCGGCAATTTGTCAGTGTAAGTGGATTTCAGTTTGCTCAAACCGCGATGTTCCACCAACACTTTCGGCAATTCGTGGCTGTACGCCAGTTCCTCCAACACGTCTTCATTGGTGGACGGTGCGCCTTTCGGGGTTTTTTGTAGCACCGGCAAGCCGAGTTTATCGAACAGAATTTCTTGCAACTGTTTCGTGGACGCCAAATTGAATGGTTGCCCCGCCAGTTCATGCGCCTGCATTTCAAGTGCGGTCAATCTTTCGGTAATTTCGTTGGATTGCAAGAACAGCGCATCAGAATCAATCAGTACGCCGCAACGCTCCATGCGCGACAATACGCCGAGCAACGGCAACTCGATGGATTGATAAAGTTCTACCAAACTGGGTTGCGACTGAAGTTTTTCCCACAACACTTGTTGCAATTTCATGGTCACGTCGGCATCTTCCGCCGCGTATTCGCCTGCTTGTTCCAGCGGGATTTGATTGAACGTCAGCTGATTTTTTCCTTTACCGGCAATATCTTCAAAGCCGATGGTTTGGTGTCCGAGGTAACGCTTCGCTAAGTCGTCCATGTTGTGTCGACCGGTGCTGTCCAAGGTGTAAGAAAGCAACATGGTGTCGAATTCAATGCCCCGTAATTCAATGCCGTTGCGGGCAAAAATAGTCATATCAAACTTGAGATTCTGCCCGACTTTACCGATGTTTGGGTTCTCTAAAATGGGTTTGAGGGCAGCAAGTGCGGTGCTTTTTTCGATCGTTTTTGGCGCACCGAGATAATCCAAATGCAACGGTAAATACGCCGCTTCGCCATTTTCTAACGCAAAAGACACGCCGACCAAATTGGCGGACATATAATCCAACCCATCGGTTTCCGTATCCACGGCAATCAGTTTCTCTGCACGCAATTTTTCCACCCAGCGGGCTAAATCCGCTTCAGTCAGAATGTTTTCATAGCGGCTGCGGTCAATCTTAAATTTAACAGAATTTTCAACCGCACTTTCATCGGTTTTGACTACCGGCGTCGCTTGATAGTGATTAATTTTCACCGATTGCGTCGGTTGCGTTACGGAACTGGTGCCGTTCATCACTTCGCCTAACCAGCGTTTAAATTCATACCGCCCGAAATATTCGATTAAGGCGTCATTGTTGCTGTCACCTAGGGTAAGTTCTTGCGGGGAAAATGCCAATGTCACATCGGTTTTGATGGTTGCCAACGCGTAGGACAAATCCGCCATGTCTTTTTCAGCAAGCAATTTTTCACCGAGTTTCTTCGCACCACGAATCGGCAATTCGGCGACTTTATCCAAATTGGCATAAATTTGAGCCATGCTGCCGATGCCCTGTAAAAGTCCTAATGCTGTTTTTTCACCGACACCCGATACGCCAGGAATGTTGTCGGAGCTGTCACCCATCAATGCCAGATAATCAATAATTAACTCCGGCGGAATGCCGTATTTTTCAATCACGCCCGCGCGATCCAACAAGCTGTTATTCATGGTGTTAATCAACATAATGTTGTCATCCACCAGCTGCGCCATGTCTTTGTCACCGGTACTGATGAGTACTTTCTGCCCGTTTTTTGAGGCTTGGCATGCCAGCGTGCCGATCACATCGTCCGCTTCAACGCCCTCCACCACCAACAGCGGAATACCTAATGCGCGGATCATGTCGTGCAAAGGCTGGATTTGTTTACGCAGATCATCCGGCATCGGCGGACGGTGAGATTTATATTGCTCAAACATTTCATCGCGGAAAGTTTTGCCTTTGGCATCAAACACCACCGCAATGTGGCTTGGCTGCACTTGAGAAATCAGGCTTTTCAACATATTCAGCACACCATACATGGCGCCTGTCGGTTCACCGTTGGAGTTGGTAAGCGGAGGGAAAGCGTGAAAGGCGCGGTATAAATAAGAAGAACCGTCTACGAGGACAAGGGGATTTTCAGCAATTTGGGCCATAATCATCTCATGATGTTGATAAAATGTTGTCGCATTATAGCGAAAATCGGCCAAGGGCGCATGGGGAAATCCCCCTGAAAAAAGGGATTAAAAAACACCGAAAAAACATACCGCACTTTGTCTTGTCTGATCGGTGAAATCGCGGATGGATCTTGATCCTGACGGTGAAAATGCCTATACTCAGGTCGTTTTTAACACAATCCAGCAGAGGATCTTATGAAAAAATTCACACTTTTAGCGCTTAGCACGGCTATCGTATCAACAACGGCAATCGCCTCCGATGTTAATTTCACTGATTTAGGTATTGGGGTTGGCGTGGGTACAACAAAATATGAAGGTGCAAAACGTATTGCCAATATTGATGCTATCGTTGATTACGGTTTCCAACTTGATGAAAATGTCGTGGGTATCGTGGAAGGAAAATTAAAAGCGCATGATTCCAAATTACAAGACAACGCTTATGGCCGATTTGAACAACGAGGACGTTTAGGCGTAGGCTATTTGCTAGGTTATAAAGTTGCACCATCTATTTTGCCTTATGCGAAACTTAGTGGCGAAGTGGTGAAATTTAAAAAATATGCTCACGATGGCAGCTACAGTGCCAGCGATACGAACTTAGGTTATGGTTTCGGTGCCGGCGTGAAAGCCGCCGTTGTGCCAAACTTTGAACTTGGCGTTGAATATTTACGCACCGGTCATCGCTTTGAAAGCACGAACATTAAAGGCAATACATTCAGCACAAGCGCGACCTATCGTTTCTAATTTGAATGCATTTTAAAGAGATTGCGCCGAAGGAAAACCAACGGCGCAATTTTTTTGCCTGCGCAATCTTACGGAAACCTTGCCCTATCCTTTCCTATTTGGTGTAAAATTCGCCTGCTTATGAAATTTCAACCCCTAAAAACACTGTTTTTTTCGACCGCACTTTTCACCACCAGCGCCTGTGGCACCGTGGTAAAACTGGTGGATCCAACAGAGCCTTATCGCGCCTATGCCGGCACCAAATATGATGTTGAAATGGCAATGCGATGGGGCTTACCGATTTTGGATGTGCCCTTGTCTTTTCTGTTGGATACGGCACTTTTGCCTTATGCGTGGTCGCAAAGTGAATAATCAATGACTATGAAACTCAATCCGCAACAACAACAAGCCGTGGAATATGTGTCCGGCCCTTGCCTCGTTTTGGCGGGGGCAGGCTCAGGAAAAACGCGCGTCATCATCAATAAAATCGCTCACCTGATTGGTAAGTGCGGTTATCTTCCAAAGCAAATCGCCGCCGTCACTTTCACCAATAAAGCCGCACGTGAAATGAAAGAACGTGTGGCACAGTCCATCGGTAAGGAATCCTCTAAAGGATTGATTGTGTCCACTTTCCACACCCTCGGGTTTGACATTATTAAACGCGAATACAAGCACTTAGGTTTTAAAGCGAACATGACGCTGTTTGATGAATATGATCAAATGGCGTTGTTAAAAGAGCTCGCTACCGATCTATTGCAAGAAGACAAAGAGTTACTACGTACGCTGATTAATCGCATTTCCAACTGGAAAAATGATTTATATAGCCCGCAACAAGCAATGGCATTGGCGCGTGATAAGCAAGAACAAACCTTCGCTCATTGTTATGACCGCTATAACAAGCAGCTGCGCGCTTACAATGCTTTGGATTTTGATGATTTGATTATGTTGCCGACCCTACTGTTCAAACAGAACGCTGAAGTGCGGTCCAAATGGCAGGAGAAAATTCGCTATCTGTTGGTAGATGAATACCAAGACACGAACACCAGCCAATATGAGTTGATTAAGTTGTTGGTGGGAGATCGTGCGCGTTTCACGGTGGTGGGTGACGACGATCAATCCATTTATTCTTGGCGTGGCGCACGACCACAGAATATGGTGCGATTACGCGATGATTTTCCGGCGTTACGGGTGATTAAACTAGAACAAAATTACCGTTCCAGCCAACGCATTTTACATTGCGCCAATATCCTCATTGATAACAATGATCATGTTTTCGACAAAAAACTCTTTTCCAATTTAGGCGAAGGGGAAAAATTACAAATTATTGAAGCGAAAAACGAAGAACATGAAGCTGAACGTGTCGTGGGCGAACTCATTGCTCACCGGTTTATCGCGAAAACCCATTATCGTGATTATGCCATTTTGTATCGTGGTAACCACCAATCGCGCTTGCTGGAAAAAATTCTGATGCAAAACCGCATTCCATATAAAATCTCCGGCGGCACATCCTTTTTCTCCCGTGCGGAAATTAAGGACATGATGGCGTATTTGCGTTTGGTGGTGAATCAAGATGATGATGCGGCGTTTTTGCGCATTGTGAACACGCCAAAACGGGAAATCGGTACAGCAACACTGGAAAAATTGGGTTCATTGGCACAAGAAAAACATGTCAGCTTATTTGAAGCGATTTTTGATTTTGAGCTGATTCAACGAGTCACACCGAAAGCCTACGATGCATTGCAAAAATTCGCCCGTTGGATTGTCGAATTGAATGATGAAATACAACGTTCCGAACCTGAACGCGCCGTGCGTTCCATGCTGACTTCATTACATTACGAAGAATATTTATACGAATACGCCACCAGTCCAAAAGCGGCAGAAATGCAGAGTAAAAACGTGGCGACACTGTTTGATTGGGTCGCTGATATGCTCAAAGGCGATGAATTTAACGAACCGATGAATCTGAACCAAATCGTCACCCGCTTAACGTTACGCGATATGTTAGAACGGGGCGAAGAGGAAGATGACAGCGATCAGGTACAATTGATGACGCTTCATGCCTCCAAAGGGCTAGAATTTCCGCATGTGTTTTTAATCGGCATGGAAGAAGGCATTTTGCCGCATCAAACCAGCATTGACGAAGATAACGTGGAAGAAGAACGTCGTTTGGCGTATGTGGGCATTACGCGTGCGCAACAGAATCTGTGGTTTTCGTTATGTAAGGAACGGCGTCAGTTTGGCGAATTGATTCGTCCGGAGCCAAGCCGATTCTTACTGGAGTTACCAGAAAACGATTTGCAGTGGGAGCGGGATAAACCGCCGTTAAGTGTCGAACAGCAACAAGCGAAAACACAAAGCCATATTGCCAATTTACGGGCGATTTTACGCGGGAAATAATCTGTGAATGTGATACTTGAAGTTGTCGAGAAATCGCACAACTAACTTGATTTCAAGCACTTTTCGGAAAAAATAATTTGACTTATTATTATAAATCCGTATTATACCGCCCACAAACCGATTGTGGTGAGATGGCCGAGCAGGCTGAAGGCGCTCCCCTGCTAAGGGAGTATGGGGTCAAAAACTCCATCGAGGGTTCGAATCCCTCTCTCACCGCCATTTGTTTAATTTGTCTCGCACCCGTAGCTCAGCTGGATAGAGTACTCGGCTACGAACCGAGCGGTCAGAGGTTCGAATCCTCTCGGGTGCGCCATTTTAAATCGACTCTATTATTTAAAATGGTCTGAGCAAATTAAACACCAACTACGCACCCGTAGCTCAGCTGGATAGAGTACTCGGCTACGAACCGAGCGGTCAAAGGTTCGAATCCTTTCGGGTGCGCCATTCTCTCTTATCTCTATTTCTTTCTCAATTACCTTTAATCCTGCTTTTCGTTTCTAAAGTAAACGCATTAACTGTTTCAAGTGTCATCTCCTTTCTTCGAATAAAAAGAAAGGAGGTACAGTTTCTATGGACATTTTTATTGACCGTGAAACCGCCCTCCTTATCGTGCCACTTATTGGCTTTTAGTGTTTCGCTGCACGACTGCCGTGGCAATGTTTGTATTTTTTACCTGAACCACATGGACAAGGTTCATTACGCCCGATTTTATGGTGTTCTTCTACTGCATTTTGAGCGCCTTGTTCATCCTGTGATTCTTCATTGTGATACTGCATTGCTGCCGCCTCACGTTGCGCCAATTCTTGACGTAAACGTTCTGCTTCTTCCATTTCCTCTTGTGTGCGAACTTGGACGCGACTTAAGGTGGTGACCACGCTTAATTTCAAGGCATCCAACATTTCGGTAAACATTTGGAAAGACTCTTTTTTGTACTCTTGTTTCGGATCTTTTTGTGCATAACCGCGTAAATGAATACCGCGGCGTAGGTGATCCATCGCAGATAAATGTTCTTTCCAAAGTTCATCTAGGGTTTGCAACATCACGCCTTTTTCAAAATTGCGCATGGTTTGTGCACCGGCCAATTCTTCTTTGCGTTTATATTCATCAGTAGCCGCTTGAATAATACGCTCACGCAAGGTTTCTTCATGCAGATGATTATCTTCATCCAGCCATTTAGTGATAGGTAAATCGAGCGCGAAATCTTGTTTTAAACGTTGTTCCAATGCCGGCACATCCCATTGTTCTTCCAGTGATTGTGGCGGAATATATTGATCGATAACGCTGTTGAAGACGTCCTGACGAATCACATCGATAGTTTCAGAAATATCGTCATTTTCTAACAATTCATTGCGTTGTTCATAAATCGCATGGCGTTGGTCGTTTGCTACATCATCAAATTCGAGTAAGTTTTTACGCCCATCGAAGTTGTGTGCTTCCACTTTGGCTTGCGCAGAGGCAATGACTTTTGCCAACAGCTTAGATTCCATGGCTTCGCCAGGTTGACTGAAGGCTTTGCGCATCATGTTAAGTTTGCCTTCATTGAGGTAAATACGCATTAACGCATCGTCTAAGGACAAATAGAAGCGGGAAGAACCCGGGTCCCCTTGACGGCCGGAACGACCGCGCAACTGGTTGTCGATACGGCGGGATTCGTGGCGTTCTGTACCGATAATATGCAAGCCACCGGCTTGTTTTACAATGTTATGGCGTTCTTGCCATGCAGCTTTGATCGCCTCAATTTGCTCTGGCGTTGGATTTTCCAGTTTATCCACTTCCGCTTTCCAGTTACCTCCCAATACGATATCTGTACCACGTCCCGCCATGTTGGTGGCGATAGTGACGGCTCCCGGATACCCTGCATTAGCGACGATTTCCGCTTCTTGTGCGTGGAACTTGGCGTTCAACACATTATGCTTAATGCCAGCTTTATTCAACGCATTAGAGAGTAATTCGGATTTTTCAATAGAGATTGTTCCCACTAACACCGGTTGGTTACGGGCCACGCAATCTTTGATGTCTTCAATAATGGCGTTGAATTTGTATTCTTCTGTTTCAAACATCACATCAGTGCGATCATCACGGATCATTGGACGATTAGTCGGAATGACGACGGTTTCTAAGCCATAAATTTTTTGGAATTCAAAGGCTTCCGTATCCGCCGTACCGGTCATCCCCGCTAATTTCTCGTATAAACGGAAGTAGTTTTGGTAAGTGATAGAGGCGACAGTTTGGTTTTCGCTTTGAATGCGAACCCCTTCTTTGGCTTCGATGGCTTGGTGTAAGCCGTCCGACCAACGACGACCTGCCATCGTACGACCGGTGTGTTCATCGACGATAACGATCTCGCCATCTTTTACAATGTAATCTACATCACGTTCAAATAAGGTATGAGCGCGCAATGCTGCCATAACGTGGTGTAACAAAGAAATTTTAGACGGTGAATAAAGGGACTCGGTGTCTTTCATGAACCCATGTTCAATTAACCATTGTTCGCATTTTTCTTGTCCACGTTCGGTCAAATAAGCTTGTTTGGTTTTTAAATCCAACGTGTAATCGCCGGTACCTTGATATTCTTCGGTATCTTCTTTGTCTTGTTTAATTAAGACAGGAATCAATTTATCGATAGCAATATACAGTTCGGAGCTGTCTTCTGCCTGACCGGAAATGATTAACGGCGTACGCGCCTCGTCGATTAAGATGGAGTCCACCTCATCCACCAAAGCATAGTAAAGAGCTTTTTGAAAGCGTTCTTGCGGTGCGTGCGCCAAGTTGTCACGTAAATAGTCAAAGCCTAGCTCACTGTTGGTGGCATAAGTAATGTCCGCTGCGTATGCTGCACGTTTTTCTTCCGGTGACATGCCAGGCACGTTTACGCCGACAGTCAGACCTAAAAATTCGAATAATGGACGGTTGGTTTCCGCATCGCGGCGGGCAAGATAGTCATTCACGGTAACCACATGCACGGCTTTGCCCGGTAACGCGTTCAAATAGCATGGCAATGTCGCAGTTAAGGTTTTCCCTTCACCGGTACGCATTTCCGCGATACAGCGACTGTTAAGCACCATCCCGCCGATAAGTTGCACGTCGAAATGACGCATACCAAGCACACGTTTACTGGCTTCACGCACGGTTGCGAATGCTTCCGGCATTAAACTTTCCAAGGTTGCGCCTTGTGCTAAACGCTCACGGAATTCCGCCGTTTTTGCTTTCAGCTGTTCATCGCTTAACGCTTCGTATTCCGGTTCAAGTTTATTAATTTTGACGACGATTTTATTGAGGCGACGTAAAACACGGTCGTTACGGCTGCCAAAAATTTTAGTTGCAATAGTTCTAAGCATAATTCTTTCTTTTTTAAAAACAGATAAATGAAATCGTTTAATGACATTAAACGACGGAATAAATAAGACAATCGAGGTTAAATGAATGCCGGTCCGGCACGAATTGGTGCATGAGAAATAAACGGTGAGCGCGAAAAGTGCGGTTCGTTTTGGGAGAGAATTTCAACTGCCGGTAAGGTCTGTTGCGGTTGACATTGTTGCTGGCGGGTTTGTTGTAATAACGACACCGCCGTTAAAATTTGAGGCGCATTTTGTTGTTGCGTATTTTGATAGTTTTCATTACCAACAGCGGCAGGATAATTCAGTTCCTGCGTTGCGGGCAAAACAAAAATCGCCAGCATGCCGAGGAGCAGTCGCGACCAAAAATTGTGTTTGCTTTTGTTGGAAATAATCATAAGGATTTCACTATCAAAAAATTGTCGGTATTGTAGCGGAATTTCGCTACAATGTCATAAATATTAGGGCGGAGAAGCGGAAAACAAGGCAATGCGTTATCAAAAACCGATCAATATTCACACCTTATTGCAAGATTCGCCATTGGCGAAAATGATGCAAAAAGGCGTTCGACTGAATGAACTAAATCAGCAAATGAAAGCCTTCTTTCCTGCGGAATTTGCCGGGCTGTATCGTATTGCGAATATTGAGCAACAGAGTTTGCGTATTGAGGTGGCCAATGCCATGGTTCGCCAAAGTTTTTTGTTTCGCCAACAGGCATTATTGGGCGTTATTCAGCAGCATTTGCCGGAAATTACCGAATTAATTTTTTACATTAACCCAGAATTTCGTCCTGAGTCATAAAAGTGCGGTGTCTTTTTCAGGCGTTTTTACGGAGCTGAGATGAAAATAGGGAAGTTAGCCAAAGCGGTGGGCTGTAGTGTAGATGCCATTCGATTTTATGAGCAAAAAGGCATCATGCCACGCCCGCTACGTTCTGCAGGTGGTTTCCGTTTATACACGGACGAGCATGTACAGCGCTTGTCATTTATTTGTTATTGCCGATCTTTGGATATGTCCCTGGAAGAAATCAAATTGCTCTTGAGTTTGGACACTGCATCGGAACAACAAAAGACGGAAATTAATCAATTACTCGATCGACATATTCAAGATATCGCCAAACATATTCATCGTCTGCAACATTTACGCATGAATTTGTTGCAATTAAAACAGCAATGTGGCGCATCGGAACAGCAGAATTTACTGCAGATCTTACAGCGTAGCCATGCGAAGTTCAGACCGATAAGATAACTACCGAAAATGTATAAAACGTAACTTGGGGCAGTAGGGGAAAAGATCTATACTATTGACCTGATTTACTTTTCTCGGAGTTGTTATGCCGGATCGTTCTCCTAATATCACGACACATGATCCTTTCGGCAGCTTGTTGGGTTATGCGCCCGGCGGCGTTGCCATTTATTCTTCAGACTATAATACGGCAGATTCGCAGGAATACCCTGACGATGCCGCTTTTCGTAGCTACCTGGGTGGCGAATACATGGGCTATAAGTGGCAATGTGTGGAATTCGCCCGTCGCTATCTTTATCTCAATTACGGCATGGTCTTCACCGATGTTGGCATGGCGTACGAAATTTTTTCCCTGCGTTTTCTACGCCAAGTGGTTAATGACGCATTGTTACCGCTACAAGCCTTTGCTAATGGCGGAAAGCGAGCACCGGAATGTGGTGCATTGCTGATCTGGCAGGAAGGTGGCGAGTTCAAACACACCGGCCATGTGGCTATTATCACCGAGGTGCTGACAGATAAAGTACGCATTGCGGAACAAAATGTGATTCACTCCCGCCTGCCGAGCGGTCAACAATGGACCCGTGAATTGCCAATGACGGTAACAGAGGACGGCTATCGCTTACATGATACCTTTGATGATACAGAAATCCTTGGTTGGATGATTCAAACAGATAACGAGGAATTCAGCCTGCCACAACCTATGCCGGCGCCGAATAAACTCAACATTTGTGCAAAACATATTGAGAATCAAGGGCAGTTTTCAGCAAACTGGCTGGATGAAACAAAACCGTTAGAGGCAGCTTATGTCAAAGCAATGCAAGGACATCGAGTGAATCATGGTGATCAATATCGTTATTTTGCGCTTTCCGAAAGCGCACAACATGAACTGATTCGCGCCACAAATGAATTGCATCTCATGTATTTGCACGCCACCGACAAAGTACTCAAAGACGATAACTTATTGCAATATTTCAACATCCCAAAACTGCTTTGGCCTCGCCTACGGTTATCTTGGCAAAATCGTCGTTATCAAACCATCAGTGGACGATTAGATTTCTGTCTCGATGAGCGTGGTTTGAAAGTGTATGAATACAATGCTGATTCCGCCTCTTGTCATGCTGAAGCGGGCGCAATCTTGCCACGTTGGGCAACACAAGCCGGACTCACTACAGGGCATGATCCGAGCGAAGGTTTACTTAATGCGTTGGCAGATACATGGAAACATAGCCATGCGACATCGTTAGTCCATATTATGCAGGATTACGATGCTGAAGAAGATTACCATGCCTTGTTTATGCGTGATGCCTTGACACAAGCCGGTTTTAAAACGAAGATTATTCACGGCACGGAAGGCCTCCACTGGGATACGCGCGGACAATTATTAGACGATGAAAATCAGCGTGTCCAAAGCGTATGGAAAACCTGGGCGTGGGAAACCGTGTTGGAGCAATTACGCGAGGATGCCACGGGTCGCGAGGTCGCCCCACCGATTCGTACCGGTTATCCGGAAGATAAAGTGCGGTTAATTGACGTGTTACTTCGTCCGGAAGTACTGGTTTATGAACCTTTGTGGACAGCCATTCCAAGTAACAAAGCCATTTTGCCGGTGTTATGGTCGTTGTTTCCAAATCACCGTTATTTGTTGGAAGCGGGATTTGAGCTGACACCAGAATTAATTAAAAATGGCTATGCACAAAAACCAATTGCCGGTCGTCGTGGGGATAATGTGAAACTCATTGGCGAATGTAAAACCGTGTTAGACAGTACAAACGGCCGTTTTGATAAACAGGAAAACATTTACCAGCAACTTTGGTGTTTACCGAAAGTAGAAGATCAATATGTACAGGTATGCACTTTTACTGTAGGTGGACATTATGCCGGGAGCTGTTTACGTTCCGACCCGACTCGGGTGATTGTCGGCGATAGCGATATGCAGCCGTTACGTATATTCAACGACAAGGCATTTATCACTGATTAAGCCATCAATGGATCTTGAGACTGTTCTCTAGGCATTTGAGTCATAAAAATTTTGGAAAGAATGTTCGAATCTTTGATCAAGATAACAGTTTTTAGGTAGAAATTCTCATAGAATAGAGACAG
>ERZ773054.460-NODE-460-length-32068-cov-7.154094_pt1 | contig 32068 bp, 27 predicted proteins | sample MGYA00580630_ERZ773054 | MGnify/ENA primary metagenome ERZ773054 (study PRJEB29015, sample SAMEA2737994) | human oral metagenome | biome: human oral; feature: human-associated habitat; material: dental | place: China | collected 2115 ... | reverse complement strand
TATCAAAACTAACCTTATCAAGCAACTTACCGCTCCTGTGAAATGGACACAAAGCGTACAACAAATGATTGCTGATGGCGCTACCGAATTTATTGAAGTAGGACCTGGTAAAGTACTACAAGGTTTGGTGAAAAAGATAAATAAAGAGGCTGTGGTAGCCTCGGCTGAACTATGATACAAGTAGAAAATTTACATAAATCTTTCAATGGAACTGAAGTGCTGAAAGGCATTTCCACTACATTCGAGAAAGGCAAAACAAACCTTATTATTGGACAAAGTGGTTCAGGAAAAACAGTATTCCTCAAATCACTCTTAGGACTCTTTACCCCCGATTCAGGTGACATTATCTACGATGGGGTGAAGTATGCCGATATGAAACGCAAAGAACAAGTAGCTCTACGCCAAAAAATGGGAATGGTATTTCAAGGTAGTGCCTTATTCGATTCGATGACGGTACTCGAAAATGTAATGTTTCCTTTGAAGATGTTTTCCCAAAAATCAGCTGATGAAATCCGTGAACGCGCTGATATAGTGCTCAGTAGGGTGAATTTGGTAAATGCCGAAAACAAATTACCGTCCGAAATTTCTGGAGGTATGCAAAAACGGGTGGCTATTGCTCGCGCTATTGTAAACAATCCTAACTACTTGTTCTGCGACGAACCTAACTCAGGTCTCGACCCTAAAACCTCTATCGTAATAGACAACCTTATTCAGGAAATTACTCAAGAGTTCAATATTACCACTGTTATCAACACTCACGATATGAACTCCGTAATGGAAATAGGGGCTAAGATTGTTTTCTTGAAAAATGGATACAAAGAGTGGGAAGGCTCTAAAGATACTATTTTCCGTACAGACAATGAAGCCGTTACCGATTTCGTGTATTCATCGGAACTCTTCAAAAAAGTGCGAAAGGCATATTTGGAAGAACACGTCTAAATTACAACTCTTTTGTCCGTATTTAGCAAATAATTACTATCTTTGCGCCCACTAAAAAACTTAAAAACAATTTTTTATAATGACAAAACACAAGTACACCAGATCGCAAACTAGTTTGCACCCTGAAATTATCGACCTATTGAACGACCAAGTAAGTAAAGAAGCTGAAGCAAGCTCTCTCTACTTAGCTATGGCTTCTTGGGCTGAATATAATGGCTACTCTCGCAGTGCCGAGTTCTTTTATGACCACGCTGTAGAAGAAAGAGATCATATGATGAAAATCTTCCGCTTCCTCAACGAAAATGGCGCACGTGCTTTTGCTCCTAAAGTAGGTGAGGTACAACAAGAATTTGATTCACTTAAAGAAGTTTACGAAAAAACTTTGGAACACGAAATCAAAGTTACTCAATCTATCTTCGCAATTTTCAAAAAAGCACGCCAAGTAGATGATTACGCTTCCGAAAACTTCTTGCAATGGTTCGTTCAAGAACAGTTAGAAGAAGAACGTTTGGTACACTCTATCCTCGACCTCTTCGAATTCTACAACGAGAACGATTCGCCTATAGCTCTCAAACTTATCGACGAACGTATTCCTTTAGACGAAAAATAATGATTTTAGTAACTGGCGGAACAGGGCAGATTGGCAGTCGTTTACTTTTTCACCTTACCCAAAACAAGGCGCATAAAGTAAGGGCTATCTATCGCAGTACCTATTCGTTAGAAAAAATAGAACAACTTTTTACAAAAGAATCTCCTAATGGGGCGGAACAATTCCGCTCTATTGAGTGGGTAGAAGCCGATATAAGTAACATTCCTGCGCTCGAACAAGCGTTTGCGAATGTTTCTTTTGTTTTTCATTGTGCGGGCTTCATCTCTTTTCAGCCTAAGGATTTTGCTCAGCTCATCAAAGTGAATGTGGAAGGAACTGCTAATATCGTAAACTTGTGTATTGACTTTAAGGTAAAAAAGCTCTGCTATGTAAGTTCTATCGCTACGCTTTCGGCTTTGCCTCATACGCCTATTGATGAGGAAAACGACTGGAATAGTGAGGACAATAACACCGATTACGCTATCAGTAAGAACGGTGGCGAAATGGAGGTATGGCGTGGCTCGCAAGAAGGATTGCCGGTGGTGATAGTGAATCCATCGGTAGTGCTGGGAGCTGACTTCTACGAGCAGGGCTCAGGCTTATTGTTTAAAAAAGTAGCTGATGGACTGAAATATTACCCCACAGGAGGCACAGGCTTTGTGGCGGTAGACGATGTAGTGCGTGCAATGATTGCTTTACAATTCTCCGAAGTTACAGGAGAACGCTTTGTACTGAATACTGCTAATCTTAGTTATCAATTGGTTTTTGAGAAAATTGCGAAAGGTTTGGGAGTGAAAGCTCCAACCAAAAAGATTTCGCATAAAACATTACGTCGTTTGGCACGTTTAGACGGTTTTTTGAGTTTCTTTGGTATTAAAAAACGAGCACTTACCCTCCAAACTGCTAATGCTCTCGGCTTAATAAGGACTTATAATGGCGATAAAATAAAAGAGTTTATCGATTTTCAGTACAGTGATATCGATGAAGTGATTCAAGAGATTTGCGCAAAATATCCGCTATGAGAAAATGGTTTAAATATCTTTTTAAAATACTTTTTTTCCCCTTGGCGTGTTTGTATGGTGCAATAGTTCGTCTGCGCCATTGGTGCTACAATGTGGGCATCTTTAAAGTACATACCTTTGCGGTGCCTACTATTTGCGTAGGTAATGTAGCGGTAGGAGGGACAGGTAAGAGTCCAATGGTAGAATACCTCATCAGACGATGGCATAAACAACGCAGAGTGGGCGTGCTCAGTCGTGGTTATAAACGCAAGACAAAGGGCTTTATATTAGCTACTGAGACTTCTACGGTATTGGATTTAGGTGATGAACCTTTCCAATTTTGGTGGAAATTTAAGGATTTTATCTTAGCCGTTTGTGCCAACCGAGTAAAAGGTGTAGAACGAATGCTCGCCTTGCCTGCACCTCCTGAGCTGATTATATTAGACGACGCTTTCCAACATCGCCCCGTAAAAGCAAAAATCAACATAGTGCTCACCGCTTACGGACATCTGTTTACTGACGATTGGTTGCTGCCTATGGGACGACTCCGCGATGTAGTAAGCCGAGTGCGACAAGCTGATATAGTAGTTGTAACCAAATGTCCTCACTCATTGTTAGAAAAAGAACGTACTCAGCTTATAGCGCGTTTACAGAAGCATTGCCTTTGTCCTATCGTCTTTGCAACCATCGCCTACGATAAACAAGTATTTTCAGAGACAGGAAACATATCTTTAACGACTTTCATTCAAGAACCTTTTACTTTGGTAACAGGCATTGCCAATCCGAATCCGCTACTCACATTCTTGAAAGAACAAGGGGCAGATTTTCAGCATTTAGCTTTTGCGGACCATCATCATTTTACCAAGAGAGAAATACAGCAATTGCAAGGCAAGCGAATCCTCACCACTGAGAAAGACTACGTGCGCCTGCAACCTCATTTGCAAGACTTGTACTACCTGCCTATCGCAATGCAATTCCTCACCCCCACTGATGAACATACATTTGGCACGGTTTTTGAAAATCTGTAAACACGAAATAATTACAAACTTTTATCAGTATGACAAGAAAACTCATCGCTATTGTAGCTTTTGTTTTGGTAGCTACTGCTACTCTTGAAGCTCAGGAAATTAAATGGATGACTTTTGACCAAGCTATTGCTGCTCAGAAGAAAAAACCTAAAAAAATATTTATTGACGTATACACTAATTGGTGTGGACCTTGCAAAATGTTAGCGAACAACACTTTTAAGAACAAAGACTTAGTGAAGTATGTGAACGATAATTATTACGCTGTAAAGTTCAATGGTGAAGGTAACGAAGTAGCGAACTACAAAGGACAAAAGTTTGAGAACAAAGGCTATGACCCCGCATTGGCTGAACGCCGTAACGCCACACACCCACTTACCGGCTATATGCAAGTACAGGCTTACCCAACAATGGTGTTCTTAGACGAAAATAACGATTTGATAACAGGTATCACCGGCTATATGTCGCCTACTCAATTAGAACTCTACTTGAAGATGTTTAACAACAATGATTACAAAAAAATCACTACTCAACAAGAGTTTCAAGTATATCAATCGAAGTTCAAACCTACATTTAAAAACTAATAAATACACTTTTTCATAAACACACGTCAAAAACTCTTGGCAGAATGTCAAGAGTTTTTTATTTTTTTACTACCTTTGCGGGGTAATTAGCAGATTATCCAAATTGGCAAATGGAAAGATTGAATTTATGGCAAAAATACTCATCATAGAAGACGAATCGGCAATTCGCCGTGTACTTACCAAAATATTGGTAGAAGAAAGCAAAGAGTACGAAGTAGAAGAAGCAGCTGATGGTGTAGAAGGCGTTGAGAAACTCAAAAAAGAGGACTACGACTTAGTGCTATGCGACATCAAAATGCCTAAGATGGACGGTATGGAAGTACTTGCTGAGGTCAAGAAACTCAAACCCGAAATACCCTTTGTGATGATATCAGGTCACGGCGACCTCGAGACAGCAGTAAACGCAATGCGCTTAGGGGCTTACGACTATATCTCAAAACCACCTGATTTGAACCGCTTGCTTAACACCGTGCGCAATGCTCTCGACAAGAAGAAATTAGTGGTAGAGAATAAACACCTCAAAAAGAAGGTGAGCAAGAGCTATGAGATGATAGGAGAAAGTGCACCTTTGCAACAAATCCGTCAGATGATAGAAAAAGTAGCGCCTACCGAAGCGCGTGTGCTCATCACGGGCTCTAATGGTACAGGTAAAGAGTTGGTAGCTCACGCCATTCATTACCAAAGCGAGCGCAGTGAAGCTCCGATGATAGAGGTGAACTGTGCGGCTATCCCTTCCGAACTGATAGAAAGTGAACTCTTTGGGCATATCAAAGGGGCGTTTACTTCGGCGGTAAAAGACCGTGCAGGTAAGTTTGAGGCTGCTAACAATGGTACTATTTTCTTGGATGAAATAGGCGATATGAGTCTCTCTGCCCAAGCCAAAGTGTTGCGTGCGTTGCAGGAGAACAAGATTACCCGCGTGGGAAGTGATAAGGACATCAATGTAGATGTACGTGTAATAGCGGCGACCAATAAAGATTTAAAAAAAGAGATAGCCGAAGGTCGTTTCCGTGAGGATTTGTACCACCGTTTGGCAGTAATTCTCATCAGAGTACCGTCACTTAACGAACGCAGAGACGATATCCCACTACTTATTGATTATTTTTCAGCAAAAATAGCCGAGGAACAAGGTATTAGTCCGAAGAAATTTAGCAAAAAAGCAATAGAGCTTCTTCAAAAACAAGATTGGACGGGTAATATTCGCGAACTGCGTAATGTAGTAGAGCGACTCATTATCTTAGGAGGCAGAGAAATCTCAGAAGACGATGTAAAAGCGTTTGCGGGAAAATAGTGCGAACTGCACTGGCACTTTAAATTAGGAAATAAGTAGCGTTACAAAATCCTACCGATTAACTATGAACAAAATAAAATTCCTCTCTATAACTATTCAGAAATGAAAAATGACGGTAAGGAGTTCTCTCTACCGTCATTTTCTTTATATATAACTCTTCTTATAAAATAAGCATCGCATCACCGTAAGAATAGAATTTATATTTCTGCTCTACGGCTTCTTTATAAGCACGCATAATGAGGTCGTGCCCCGCAAAAGCCGAGACCATCATTAACAAGGTGGATTTAGGAGTGTGAAAGTTGGTAATCATCGCATTGGCTATACTAAAATCATATGGAGGAAAAATAAACTTATTTGTCCAACCGTCAAATGGATTTAGAAAACCATCAGATGAAACTGAGCTTTCCAACACGCGCATTACGGTAGTTCCTACCGCACATACACGTTTTTTATTCACCTTAGCTGCATTAATGATTTTTGTTTGACTTTCAGGAATATGTATCTCTTCACTATCCATTTTGTGCTTAGAAAGGTCTTCTACCTCTACAGGATTGAAAGTTCCTAACCCCACGTGCAAAGTTACTTCGGAAAAGGTAATACCTTTTATTTCCAAACGTTTCATCAAGTGTTTAGAAAAGTGTAACCCCGCAGTAGGTGCAGCAACAGCACCTTCGTATTTAGCATAGATAGTTTGGTAGCGTTCTTCATCTTCAGGTTCTACCGGACGAGAGATGTATTTAGGAAGAGGTGTTTGCCCTAATTCTGTAAGATGTTGGCGAAATTCTTCATAAGTACCATCGTATAGGAAACGAAGGGTGCGACCGCGAGAGGTAGTATTGTCTATTACCTCGGCTACCAATTCGGCATTTTTGCCAAAATAGAGTTTATTGCCTATGCGTATCTTGCGAGCAGGGTCTACAAGTACGTCCCACAAACGTTGTTCAGCACTGAGTTCACGCAACAAAAATACTTCTATCTTTGCCTTTGTTTTTTCTTTATTCCCATACAAGCGAGCAGGAAATACTTTAGTATTGTTCAGTACAAACACATCTCCATCGTCAAAATAGTCGATTACATCTTTAAATAGTCGGTGTTCAATTTCTCCTGTTTTACGATGTATTACCATTAAGCGTGCTTCGTCGCGGTTCTCACTGGGATACTCAGCTAATAGCTCTTTAGGAAGTTCAAAATTAAAGTTTGAAAGTTTCATATATTTTCTATATAATAATCATCAGTTTATAAATGGTATCCTAACTTTTATGCTGAATTTAAAACAATCCATATTGCTCTCCACCATAAATATCCGTAGATATACATTCAAGAAATAGACGCTAAAGAAGGGTAAAATAGAGATATAATAACAAAGGAAGATATACCTTATTCATTTCAAATAGCTATTGTATAAAAAGAAAAAGTCGGGATGACTGGACTCGAACCAGCGACCACACGCACCCCATACGTGTACGCTACCAACTGCGCCACATCCCGATTTTTAATTTCAGAGCGCAAAATTACTACCTTTTACAGAAACTACCAAATAAATAGAATAAAATATTTTGCAACAATGGCTATTTATTTGATATACTGAAAAGTCCTATTTTTCTATCTTCCCTAATGAAACCGTAAAGATTCCAAAATCATCTATCAGCATATCCTGCTTTTGCACTCCATTAAGAGAAAATATCCCGTCTAACTCTCGCTGACTACGGCGACGCATCACCCAATCTTTCTCTTGATGACTTTTTAGTACAAAGGCTATCGTTTTGAGTTGTGGGTGCCACGGCTGTCCTGTATAAATCAAAAAACCATTTTCTGAAATCGACACAACTCCCTTTACCGCCTCATTAGCTAATTTATTATCACCAAAAAGTTCAAAAATACCAGATATGATAGTGATATTAGGGCTATAGTCTAAACTTGTGTAGTTATCGGCTTTAAAACAATTGTAATTAGTGAATCGTATATCTTGAAAGCCTCTTTCTCTGACGGTTTGCTCCCCTTTTTCTATATTAGCTGGTAAAAACTCATTGATGACAATTTCTACCTCTGGGTGCTTTTCTTTGATGTCAAACAAATAATTACCTACTCCTCCAGCAATATCAAGTATCTTTACTTTCTTCCCTTCGGCTTGCAAAGCTTGTATCGCTTTATCTACTTGCTCCAATAAGTGTGCTTTGCGTATACGTACGCCTCGCCACCCAATGGCATTGAGATAACTTTTGTCCATCAGTTTACCTATACCCCATTTCCCTTGAGGAATATTCTTGTAAACGTAATCCATTGAAGCTCCTGAATCAAATCCATATTCCAGTCCTATCGCCATTCCGCCACTGAGGTGTCCTAACTTACTCAGTGCCCATTTCTGAAATCGATAATAGTACTTTTCTCTATTGGGTATGAGCTCGTATTGCATTATTTCATACTCTTTTTGAGTAAAAGTATCGGGTTTCAAAGAAGGTGATACAAGAGGTGTTTCAAAAGCTTTACTGATAAACTGTTCAAGTAATTTATATACCTCTTCTCTGCCTTGCTCAAACAAAATGCCGTGGTGGAATCCGTCTAAGGTAACAAATTCTTTTATTTCAGAAGATAAGTTTACATAGAATTGCTTCTGCTGCTTGTTAATCACCACAAAGTCTTTTTCAGCTGAAAGCAATAGTGTGGGAATAGTAATAGCAGCAGCATCTTCCACCAATCGCTTGCCTGCATTAGCTAAATCTATAAGCAGTTTGCCGTTGATAGACCGCGTGATAAACCTATCGGTATCATAGGCGCGTTGCTGTTCAGGGTCACGAGTAAGCATTTTAGACTTAACATAGCTCTTTACAACAAGATTAGGCTTCACTTTTAGTGCTAATTTTATAGCTTGCTTGGCTAAGGGAACTATTAAATTGATTTCAAAAGCAGGAGCAAAAAGTGCCATTCCAGCAATACGTGGAGCAAAATCGTGTACCCAAGCCGATACAATCACCCCTCCTATGCTGTTGGCTACTACAAAAATATCCTCTTCTTGCACGTCGTATTCTTGTTGCAAAAACTTAGCAAAAGCATCTAAATCTCGTACTGAATCCATAAAAGCAGGCGATACTGAAGCTTTAGTATGCCCGTGTCCTCTCATATCAAAAGCAAAAATATTATAAGACGCAAACAGCGGATGCGTAGCAAATTCCTGTAAGCGCTCACCGTACTCGTGACCGCGATGTATTACAATAAGTGTTTTTTGTTGAGGCTTGTAATTCCATTCGTAGAAGTATAACTCTGCCCCTTGATAGCCTTTGAAAAAACCTGTATTCATCATCTTGTTATTTTATTGTGCAGGCAAAGGTACGCTTTTTAATGATAAAAACAATAAAAGTGAAGGATAATTACTTCATTACATTAATATTTAAGAAGTATATAATAACAAAAAAATCACTACCTCTCTTCGTAAGTAGTGATTGAAAATTGTACTCAATAACTAAAGGCTACCTAAACAAAAATTAGATAGTCTTTCTTATTTCTTATTCAGGGTATTTGCTAACATCTTGGTATGTATTAAACACCCCTTTAATGATAATTTCTTTTTCTATATCATCTACTACATAGAATACAATGTAAGGGTATTTCTTCATAGAAACACCTCTTAAATTATCTTTGTATATTCGCTGAAAAGGGAAGTGCTTTATAAAATCCAAGATTTTTACAAACTCATTGATAAAGTTCTCAGCTACTCTATCATTAGCAACTTCTTGGTAATAGTTGATTGCACTCTCAAGCTCAGACTCAACTCGTACTGTATTACTAATTCTGTAAAGTAAGTCCATATTTAGATGCAAGTCTATTAACCATTACATACGAATCTTCACATTGGTCAAAAGGAGTGTTATCAGCTTCCAACTCTTCCAAGTATTTCATTAATCTTGGCGTCATTTCAATAGGCTGAGGTATGTCCTCTTCTTGAATGATAGAGACATTTAAAGATTTTATAAAATCTTTTATTGAATTTAATTTATCTACATCAGAGGTAGCAAAGGTTACAGCTGTTTCCATAGTCAAAATATTTTTAAGGGTTACATAAAAGCAAAAAATCACTACCTCTCTTCGTAAGTAGTGATTGAAGATTGTACTCGGAGCGGGACTGTAAACTATTGCTTCTCTTAAAAATGTATCTCTCTTAAAATCAAATACAATTATTTGTAAATCAATTTTTTAAATTAAAAATTGGAGCTCTTTGAAAGTGTAATGAGAGGGTATAAGATGGTATATAATATAAAAAATGTTGGAAAAATGTTGGGAAAGAATATTTTTTATTCATACTTTTGCAGTGTTGTTTTAAAAATACGATTATGCCAACAGTTACATTCTTAATAAAAGGTGATAGCAATCCTACCTCTATTTATGTACGTTTGAGTACAGGAAGGGGAAAAGACTTCGTGAAAAAAACGGGATTAAACATTAATCCTAATCAATGGAGCAGTAAAAAGAAAGAACCTAAACAAACGACTCCTGACAACAAAAACCTCAGCGTTCAATTAAACAAATTAAGAGTGTTTATTGAGGGCAGCTTAAACTCTGTAGATGAAAAAGGAGAAGTTATTGATTCTGATTGGTTACAGACAAAAATAGATTTGCATTTTAAACGAATAACAGATACAGAAACAAGGCAAAGTGATTTAATACAAGACCTGATTGATTATATCATAGAGAGTGCTCCTACAAGAAAAAATGGTAAGGGCAAATTAGGGCTTTCTGTTAGTCGTGTGAAAGCATATCATACTTTGAAAAATATTTTTAAAGCCTATGAGAAAAAAAAGAGAAAACACTACAAAGCAAAAGATATAGACTCTCCTTTTGAAAAATACTTTCTTAGTTGGCTAATGAAAGAAAGGGGATATAAAGATAGTTATGCTCTTAAAATTATAGATAACCTCAAAGCAGTATGTAATGAGGCACAAACATTGGGAATAGAAACTCATCCTCAGTTGGCAAAGATAGGTAAAGGAACACCTGATAAGGAAACGCCTATATATCTTAATCCTTTTGATTTACAAAAGATTCGTATTTGTGAGATAGAGAATAAGAGTTTGGATAACGCTCGTAAATGGCTGCTTTTAGGATGTTTAACAGGACAAAGAGGAAGAGACTTGTTAAATATTACAGAAAGAAATTTCATAAAGCATATTGACACAAGAGAGTATATACAAATAGAACAACAAAAGACAGGTAAAAAAGTACATATACCTATTGTAGGGGCATTGGAAGAAATAAATGAAATAAGAGCTAATGGACTACCTTATAAAATATCTGTACAGAAGTTAGACAAATACATAAAAGAGGTTTGTAAATTAGCAGGAATTACAGAGCCAATTGAACATTCAAAAGTTTGTATGATAGATGATAAAGGTAATATTATAGAACCTAATAATAAAGGAGAGTATCCTTGTAAGGGTGTAAAACGTACAGTTAAAGGGGTGTTTGAAAAATGGCAATTAGTAGGCACTCATACGTGTAGACGGTCATTTGCTACAAATTTGTATGGCAAATTAGAAACCGTCTTCATTATGAAAATGACAGGACATACAAAAGAAAGTACATTTCTTGCTTACATAGGTAAAACAGAGATGGATTATCTAACACAAACAGCGAATAAATTACAGGAATTAGAGCAAGTAAATAAACCTATGCTTGCAAATTATTAAAAAAACAACATTTAAATAGAATCAGACTTATGGAAGAAAATAAAGCTATGGAAATTTATGATGTTTGTGATTATATTGTAAAAAGAACTTTAGGAGAATCAGATATGCTGAAGATACTAAATGAATTTACTAATGGAGATAAATCTTCTTCTCTGTTAGATAAAATTTCTAATGATATTGGGACATATATCAATTATCATAGAGAAATTATTACAGAGAAAGAATTAGAAGACCTAATCAGAGGAAAAGGAACTAATAATTTACCTGATGAATATAGTAAATACCTTTATTCTAAAGGAAAAGAAAGAAATATCTTTAGCCTAATGGAATTACCTTATCCTTTTGAATTACATAAATTAATAGTTTTCCAAAGAATAGTAAATAAGCAGAAAAATTCTTCTGAGAGCATAATATCTCAAAATATTTTAAAATGGAAAGGTAATGATTTGCAACTAACAGAATTGATAGAAGGTCTTATAGAAGTAGGAGTGTTACCGCCAAGTTTATCCAAAAAAGAAATCTATGAAAGGTTTAAAGTATTTTTTGATACAGACATAGACTATACAGAAAGGAAAAAAACTATTAGAAAGCGTACAAATAATCTTACGCCTTTTATTGATGAGCTACGAGATTCTGTAGAGAATTGGATAAAAAATAAGGACGAATAGTCTTAAAAATAGTTAATTTTTATACCCCCTTACTACCCACGAGGCAGTGAGGGGGTATTCTTTTTATCTTCCTTTGCACCATAAAATTTAAAAAGATATTTTATGAATGCAATTCAAATTACACAGTTTACACCTAATGAACTAAAGAGCCTATTAATGGAAGGAGTACAACAAGTTGTCAATCAGATAAGAGAGGAGTTTCAACCTAAAACCCCAACTCAGTACCTTACACGAAAACAGGTAGCAAAAATGTTAGATATTAATCTAACAACTCTGAACAATTGGACAAATAAAGGAGTACTAATTTCCTATGGTATTCAAGGGCGAGTGTATTACAAGCGAGATGAAGTAGAGAGAGCTTTAATCAAACTTAAACAAAAATAGTCCTATATAATAAGTCTAACTTTTATACAATATTTGTTATGTTAGGTTTTACTATAGATACTATTGGGATTTTTGCTAACGCTGAATCGATAGCTAACTTTAATTCCCAAAACTTAGTGCTTACTATTATAAGAAATGGTAAGTTTAAGTTTTGGGGAGAAGGTTACTATAAGAATTTTCGTATAAAGTATCATAGAGATTATGGTATATATCTCTCAGGAAGTATCTCCAATTACTATAAGGGGTATACTTCTATACTTCAGTATGATGATTTGTATAAAGCTATTGAAAAGTTAGGTAATTCATTAGCTATCAATCTTCATTCAGCAAGATTATACAGAGTAGATTTAGCTTTGAATATAGAAACTAACAATCCTATAAGTCAATATAGTAATACTCTTTTTACAGATTTACCTCATTTTAAAAGATTTGAGCAAGATGATGGTGTACGTTTTGAAACTAAGAATAAAGTTATCGCCTTTTACAATAAGACTAAAGAAATTAAAGAGAAAAGAAACTTTGTAATTAATCAGGAGATATTAAGGATAGAGCTTAGAGTTCTAAAAAACTTATCTAATGTGTTTAAAATAAAGGAGATAAAAGTAGAGAATCTGTATCAGTCTTCAGTCTATTTGCTTTTAGTAGATACATTTTTCAAATACTATCAAAAAATCAAAAAGCAACATATTATTTCAGCTGAGGTAAATGCTAAATATATAACACCAACAGTATTCAAAAGTCTTTTGATGAATAAAGGCATAGAACTTCATTTTCAGACAGAAGAAGAGGCTTATACAAAAATTGAGGAATGGAGCAGAGAAGGAAAATTTAAGAATCCTATGGATAAAAGCAGGTGTAAGAAAATTATTACAGGTGCTTTTAAAAATCCTAAAAATACTAAAATTCATCCTTTAGCAAAAGAGATTAATAGCAAGGTTGAAAGTAATTGCAAGCATACTATAGAAGAACTGAGAAAGAAGGAGGTGAAGAATGGATAAATCAAGTAAACATATTGTAAATCAAAGAGTTAAAGAAGTGGTTAGTATGCTGATTTTAGGGTATAACAGAGATTTGATACTTCAAAATACTTCAAATCTTTGGAAGGTGTCTGATAGGCAAATAGATACCTACATTAGCAAGGCAAGAACTCTCATAGAGCAATCAGTAAAGAAGCAAGTAGCTTATGATTATGCAAAGGCAGTTAGAAGGTATGAAGAGTTATACAGATTGAGCATAGAGAAGAAGGACTACAAAACCGCCTTGTCAGTGAATAAAGAATTAACTACCCTACAAGGGCTATTTAAAATAGAAGTAGAACATTCAGGTAATATAGAGTTTATCTGTAATATACCTGATTAAAATTAATCGTTATGAGAATAGACTTTTCACTTTATTATCAGCCTAAACCTAAGCAACTAATTGCTCATAAATGCAGAGCAAAGTATATGCTCTTTGGAGGGGCTTTAGGAGGTGGAAAAAGCTATTTTCTTTGTGCAGAGGCTATCAAAAATGCGATGAAATTCAAAGGTAACCGATTAGTACTTGTGAGAAAAGAACTCTCTGTTCTCCGTAGGACTACATTGGTTACCTTCTTTTCTATCTGTCCAAAGGAAATTATTAGGAGCTTTAATCAAACGAGCTTAGAAGTAACCTTCATCAATGATTCAAAGTTGTTGTTTCTTGATGCCAATATAGCCAAAGACCCAATGCTTCAAAAAATAAAAGGTTTAGAGATAGGTTGGTTTGGTATTGATGAAGCTAATGAAGTATCTGTTGAGGTGTATAATATGCTCAAAACTCGTTTGCGTTGGGTATTACCCAACAAGCAAAAACCTCGCTATGAAGGGCGATTGACCAGCAATCCTGAACCTTGTTGGCTTATTTCTACTTTTATTCAGTCTACCAATCCTGATGAGGTATATATCCAAAGTTTAACTACAGATAACTATGATGAAAACAGTGAGTATGTTATCACTTTAAAGGAAGCCTTTAAAGATAATCCTAATTTTTTAAGGAAGTATCTTTATGCTGATTGGAGTGCTTTAGATATGATTAATCAGCTTATTTCAAGTGAAGTAATCATAAGTAGTGCTGAACGAATAGAAAATGGTTTAGAAATTACTTCTATGGGGATTGATGTGGCAAGGTATGGAGATGATAAAACCGTCTTTACAATCCTTAAAAACGGTAATATTGAGCTAATAGAGAGCTATGAACAGACTTCTATAACAGAGATAGTAACACGAACCATACAGCTTATTCACGACTATAATATAGACCCCAATTATGTAGGAATAGATAGCGTAGGAGTGGGGGCAGGTGTAGTTGATAATTTAAAGTCAGCAGGCTATGATGTGATTGAATTACAGGGCGGTTCAAAGCCTGAAGAAAGCCAATATGAAGAAGCCTTTTTACCATTTAATTTGTGCTCACAAATGTACTATGAATTACGAAGAGATATGATGAACAGACAAATAGGTAACCTCACTGATGAAACTCTAAAGTTAGAATTGCAGTCTATTCAGTATGAAATCTATTCAGATAAGAAAGTGAAGGTTATCAGCAAAGAAGCTATTAAAAAACTCTTAGGTAGAAGCCCTGACTATGCAGATAGTTTAGTATATGCAAATTGGGTAAAGACTTATAGAGGAGGAATAAAATGGTATATGGCTATTAGTGGGGGTCTTTAGTTTTCTTTATTTATTAGATGAGCGAACCTTCAGCGAAGGATAAGCGAAGGAAAAAAAAATACAACTATTAAAAATTTTGTAATATCACAAAATAATACTACTTTTGTCCCATCATTTTAAAAGAAAAGAATATAGAACAGAAAAATTATTTTTTAACATAAAGACATATTAGCGTTTAGCTATTATTCAGATTTATCAAAATCGCCAATTTTGTACACCTACTGAATAATAAGTAAAAAACGCTCACGCTTCGGCGTGGGCTGTACTTATTTTAGGTGTGGGTGTTTGGCGATACCCGATAAATGAATAAGGTTATACAGTCCCACGCTTTTTTATTTTATATTACTAACCGCTTTTAGGGGCTGAAGAGCATTCAAAAACTATCTTTTTTAGCTTATGAAAGCATTAAAAATCTTCTTGACTTTGTTATGTATGGGAGTCATTGTGAGTTGTTCTAAAGATGAACCAGCTCCAGCAAAAGAACAACCTACACCTCAACAAACTAATTTTCCTACAATTAAAAACTTCTCTGCTCAAGAGGTTACTGTAGGAGATATTATTACCATTGAAGGAGAGAATTTTGTCCCTTCACAGACCTACACAATTACTTTTAATGGAGTAAAAGGGACTATCAAAGAAGTTACCTCCAACCATCTAAAAGTAGAAATTCCTGAAGAGGCTACATCAGGAGAAGTTATTCTATCTTCCAATGAAACTTCTAAGAGTATAGGTCGCCTAACTATTCTTCCTAAGCCAAGTGTTTTGTATGCTTATGATTTGCGTAATCATAAAATCGTAAGATTAGACCTTCAAACAGGTAAAGAATTAGAAACCATTGCTGAAATAGGTAAGGAATACTTGGGAAGAGGTATTTACTACTTAAAGAGTACTAATGAAATTATAGGCATACAATCAGGAAATTCAGGACATTATTTATTCAAACTTAATGTAACTACAAAAGAGATTATAAGATTACCTTGTAACCATTATGAGAAACTCATAATAGCTAATAATGAGCCGTATGCTTATGATTTGCGCAACCATAAAATTGTAAAATTAGACCTTCAAACAGGTAAAGAATTAGAAACTATTGCTGAGGTAGGAAGTGATTATTTAAGTCATATTCGCTTCTCTAAAAGTACCAATGAGATTATTGGAGAACAAACAAAATATAATGCTGAAACATCAGAGAGAAAGAATAGTTTGTTCAAACTTAATTTAACTACAAAACAGATTGTAAAAGCACCTTTTAAAGGATATGAAAGGCTTATAGTCGCTAATGATAAATTATATGCTTATGTAGCCTACAATAAAATCGTAAAATTAGACCTTCAAACAGGTAAAGAGTTAGAGACTATTGCAGAAATAGGAAAGAACTATTTAAGCCGTATTCAATTCTCTAAAAGCACTAATGAAATTATAGGTTTACAATTAGGAAATGAAAATGAAGAGACCTATTTCAAACTAAACCTAAAAACTAAACAGTTCTCAAGGACACCTCTTAAAAGATATGAGAGTTTCATCATAGCAAATTATTAATCTTAAAAACAATTCATTTTATGAAAGTAGCAAAATATATTTTAGCAGTAATTACATTACTTTTAAGCGTATATGCCTTTATAGATAAAAGAATTTTATTTGGCATTATGTTGTTGATTATTGGAGCATTAATTTTGCCTCCTATCTCTGATAAGTTAAAAGAGAAATTCAGCTTTTGGAATAATAGAATAGTAAGATATGTATCTCTTTTGGTTCTATTAATGATAGGAGCAACCAATTTACCTCCTGCAAGAGATACAACACTCATCAACTACATACAAAAAGAAACCAATGACAAGGCTCTTAATGAGCTAAAAAAATTGGAAACTGTAGGTAATGATTTAGGAAGCAGTTCTGCAATGGCAAACCCTAGAGAATTTCTCAATAAAAAGGGAAAGAATACAATGGTTTTTGACCCTAAGTTTGATTTTAGTAAGGCTACCAACTACCTAAAAGAAGATAATGAAAATGGAGCTATTAAAAACTTAGTGGTAGAGTTTGACTTTGATTCCAATAATACTATCACTTCAAAAAGAACTATTATCACCTATTCAAAGAAAGGAGAAGTTACCTACCCTAACAACGAAATTCCTGCAATAAGTACTCTTATAGACTATCAGGCTATGGAGACTTATAAAAAGGTATTAGCACAAGAAAAAGAACGTGCTAAGGAAGAAGAAAGATTGAACAAACAACAAGCAGAGGAACAGGACAAAAAGAAGAAGCTGTTAGCAACTTTTGAAACTTGTGATTTTGTTGGTCAGAAGTCTTATATCATTCCTGACCTCAACGGTGCTAATCTCTACACTGTATTGCAAAGTGATTTTGGTTTTACAGTCAGTAAGAATTTTAAAAATGGTGTAGATTACTTCTGTACCAAAGAAATGCCAAGAAAATTCGATTATAAGGTAAATATTATAGGTTGTTCTCCTTCTGAAATTATAGGTGTAACAGCTGCTGCTATTGACTATGGAATAGGGCAGAATGGGGTTATGGGCTTTATACGATATATAGCCATTTCTACTTGTAGGGAAAATGATGTAGAGGTAGTAAGAAATTGGGTAGAAGCAAATATAGGGAATGAAAGTTCAGAAACAACCATAGGAGGTATTACATTTTTACTTTCTCACTCAGGTCGTTCTACTACCTTACAAGTATCAGTTGAAGAAAAAAACATATTAGCAAATTAATTGAGCTATGGGTTTTCGTTTTCGTAGAAGTCAATCATTTGGAGCTTTCAGACTCAATTTTAGTACATCAGGAGTTGGAATGAGTGTTGGAGCAGGTGGTTTCAGATTGGGACTAAGTAGCAATGGACAGTTATATAACACTGTCAATATTCCTAATACAGGGCTTACTTATCACTCTAACCTATTAAGAAGCAGAAACACACCGCAACCGTCAAACTCCTATCAACAAGGAATAAACTTATTAGGCTTTTCTATTGATGAAAACAAGTATGGTAATAGCGATGGTTGTTTGACCTTTCTCCTTTGGTTTATAGCTATCTGTTTGATTCCTTTTGTAATAGGAGTGATAATGATTTTCTTTTTAGTCAGAAGGTCTCGTTCTCCTAAGAAGGTTGTGAAAGCTCATCTTGAAACAGCTATTTCAAATTTTTATAAGGGAGATTTTGAAGGAGCTGTTGCTACATTAGATACCGCTCTCTATAAAGTACCTTTAAGTTCCTATGAATCTGATATAGTAGATTTGAAAGGAGTTTGTTTGTATTACTTAGGGCGGTATGCAGAGTCAAGTGATTGCTTTGGTAAGGCTTTGAGGTTAAATCCAAGTTCTGAAAGGCTAAAGCTCCTTTATGTAGAAACGCTTATTCTGAAGGATGATAAGACTGATTGTCCTAAAATCATTGAGCTATACGAAGATTTGCTTTCTCGCAAATATGATGAAAGACAAGTACTATTGACAGGGAACTGTTACTACCTTTGTGAGAACTATGATAAGGCAATTTCGTACTTTCAGAAGATACCTAAAAACAGTGAATTATTCCTAAAAGCATTGCAAGGAATAGCAAATAGTTTTATAGGTAAGAATCAAATAGATTTAGCTATAGAAACCCTCAAAAAAGCACCTTTGCGCACTTCTAATCCAGACGATGATTTAATAGACATTATGTTTCTATTAGGCAATCTCTATGAAGAAAAAGGAGAGAAGGAGCAGGCAAAGCAACTTTATCAAAAAGTCTATACACACAGCATAGAGTATGAGGATGTAGCACAACGTTTACAGGAGTTAGAGACTTAAATAAAAAAGCAAGCCTTTCAGCTTGCTTTTTTATTTATGAATTTTCAATTTGATGTAGTATCTGTTTTTAATTAACAACAGATATAATGTCTGTTCTTTTTGTGAGATTGAATATATAAGAGATTATCTAAACAAACTAATTTTAGATAGCCTCGTACTCTTTTATTTGAATATAAATTTATAAGAAAATAAATTAGAATGAATCTTTTGGTTGCACTTATTTTTTTGATTTATTTTTTATGTATTTATATTTTTTACTATCTTTGCAAACAAAAAACTAAAAGTAGTAATTGTTATAATATACATCTAAGATAAGGAGTTTCTAAAAAAGCAGAAAAAATAATATTATATTTAGAGATACATACAAGGATATATTAAAGAAACAAGGAAAAATTAGACATATAAGAATACTATATAAAGAGTTTTGGAAATCTTAAATAGAACTATACCTTTAATAATCGTTGTCTACTAAATATTATCTTTGTAGAATATTTCTAAAAAACTTACACCTAGATTTGAAAATGAATATCTCGCAAAAATTTGCATCTTAACAAGTAATAATTTAAAACAAGTGAAGTTCTATATTCTGCTTTGTTTTACTTTAAATCATAAGAACATCTTTATAATTGCAAAATAATAAAAAATAGAGTATTTACACTAACATAATAGCGTTATAAGTATAGTTTAATAACGTATTTTTTATCTATTGAAGAAAAATATTTTTATGATGTTAGTATGTATCCTAGGGGATTTTCTGTACTTTTCCATCATAATATGTGTAAACTACGAATATATTGAATATGACTAAACTTAAAAATATTATGAGTAGACAAATATATCTACCTGAGTTATTAAGTATAAACATTAAGAATTATACTTTATACCCTAATGGCTTAGACTATACCTTTGAGTTTGTCAAAGGCGCAAACCTTGTGTTAGGTGGTAATGGTATGGGGAAAACAACATTTGTTAATATTATTAGATTTGCCATTCTAGGCTTATACAAAAAACCGTTTGGATATACCCGTACTTACCAAGGAAATATTATAGAAAAGCGCCAGTTGTTTCCTCAAAAGTATTTTAGCAGTCGTATGGATGACAGCGTTCGCACGGATACCTCTCCTACTGTATCAATTAGTATGAAAATAAATAATATCAGGGTTGAATTGACAAGAGACTTATCTTCAATAACCTTGACCAAGTTAAAAGTAGATGGGATTGAAGTATTAGGAAACTTAATTGATCAGGTTAATTACGAGAAATTATCGGATATTGAAAAAAAAGATACATTACCTTATAAATATGAGAATATCATAAAAACCAACACTAATTTGGAATTTGATGATTTAATATTTTTTGTAAATGAAGTTCTTTTTTTTGGAGAAGACCATAAAACAATTCTTTGGAATGATGAAGGCTTTTTCCCAGATGTGCAAAGTGAATTATTCAATAAATATTTTAACGATCCAGACCTTGATAAGAAACGGCAAGAAGCCATCAGAAAAGCTAAATATTTTGATAGTTTGTCTCGCCATATTTCAGAAGACATAAGAGCCATCAATAAGGTCTTGAGTAAAATGAAGGAAGCTCCAGTAACAGACCACTCTACCAATAAGGAAAACATAGCATTTACTCTTATTGATTTGAAGGCAGAGCTTGCAAGAATGAATACTAAACTAGAAACTATACAAAAAGAACGTGTTTCGAAGAGCCAGCACATATCACTATTACAGAATGATATTAATAAAATCAGTTTATCTGTAAACGATAAAGATAAGCAGCTAACACAAATAGAAGAGGAGCTAAACAGCCATATATGGGAAACTGTTCACCCTTTATATCATATTTTTATAAAAAATATTCAACTGAACCACGTATGCCCAATGTGCAGTCATCCAAATGGAGAATTAGTTGAAAGAGTCACAAATGAACAAAATAACTGTTTCGTATGTGGTACTCCAATTAGTACGAACACTGACACAGATATAATATTAAGAAAGCAGTTTGAAGAAATAAGTGTAGAAAGAAAATCTTTGTATCAGTCTATTAATAGCAAAAAGCAAAAAATACAAAATATTGAACAAGAAATTATTAATTTAGACTCAGAGTTTTCTAATATTGAATCAAGAAAAAGGGAAATTCAGCAAAACATCAGGGAACTTGAATATGAAAATGTTATGTCTGATAATAGTCAAAATTCTATTCAACCTTTTTTAGATGAAGTAAATTCTTTGACACAACAAAAGGAATACTACCAAAAACAACGAGACGAACAGTATGATATAGTAACCTCTATTTCAAATGAGATAGAAGATATCATAACAGCAAATGTTCAAGCTTTTTCTTCAATTTTTTCTCAATATGCGGGAAAGTTTTTAGGTGTACCTTGTGAACTGACATACATGAAACAAGTTAGAGACTCCAATAAACGTTTTTATCCAATTATTGATGGGAAAGTACGATTTTACGAAGAAGAAATGTCAGAGTCACAACGATTCTTTGTAGATCATTCCTTCAGAATGAGTATCCTTACATTCTTCTATAAGACTCCTTCTTTTTATATAGTTGAGACTCCTGATAGCAGCTTAGATATATCATACGAAGGAAACGCAGCAAGTGTTTTTGCTGAATTTCTAAAAAAACCTAATTCATTAATCATAACATCTAATCTGAATAATAGTTTGTTTATAGAACATTTATTAAATCAGAAAGACATTGATCTTGGGATTGTTGGTTTATTGGAGATAGCAAAACAATCTACCATACAAAATACTAATGAACAGTTAAAATTAATTTATCAGAATATTAAAAAAAGATTAAAATCATGTTAGGAAAAGAACTTATAAAAGCTAATGAAGATATAATAACCATCTCAACTATTGCTAAAAGTATGGGTTGGGGGGGGATATCAGAGCAATCTTTTCAACGGATATTGTATTTAGTACAAGTCCTCTATTCATTTAAGCATGAAGGCGGAAATATATTCTCGTATTACCATTTTACGGTAACAACTTTCGGTCCGTACTCTGATTTGATAGAAAGAAGTTTAGTTTTTTTGAAAAGCTCTTTAAAATTGCATGAAAAAGAGGGAGAATTGATTTTGGGTACCGAGAAAGAGATTCCTATTGATCCAGAAAAATTTAAATGGCTGAAAACAGTCATGTATATGTTGGGTGAGTATGGAGAAAAACGATTGTTTGGTTTTATTATTAATGACCCGTCTTTTGAGAATGCTTTACAGACTAACAATGTTGAGGGAATAGAGACTTTATCGCCTGATAGTGAAACTCTTAAAGTTCTAAAAGATTTCAAGATAGCTTTTGAACAGACACTTGAAGACACATCAGCTATCAGCGATGAAAAATATATAGAGCTTTATTTTGAGTATGTTTTTAGCAAAATCATAAAGTAGTAGATTATGGAAAGAAGATTCAGTAAGGATTCAAACTTTAGGAATTTATTAAGACGTAATAAGGATGCTATTGTATATGCGGCATTAAATGGATTAGAAGCAACTGATAACTTTAAACGTATGCGATCGCTTATAATAGCAATGAGCGATAAATACTCAAATAATAGCTTTAAATATATTGTCATATCAGAACAAGACTTACAGAATCTTACACATAATGCGGACAATGCAATCGAATTGTTATTTAAAGCGCCATTGTTTATTCAGAATTGTCATATCATCATTGATTCTAATCTTGAGATTAAAGAAGTCAATAATGAACAACACAATGATAACAACGAAACAAGACGTATATTTACACAAATGTCAAAGAAAGAAGGTGTCGTTATATTTGTAGTATCGCCAGAAAACATTATTAATTATTTTGTCAATGGTCGTGATGGTGGAGATTCTATTTTTTACGAAAGTTCCACATTACGTTCATTCAATTGCAAAAAGCCTATTTCCGAATTGGAGAGTGTGCTTGAAGAGTATAGAGAACACTTGAAACTTAGAAATACTTATTCTAAATTTTTTGTAGAAAAAAGTCATTTAAAATCTCTAAGAACCGATTTAAAATCGGAACTTAGTGAAGAAAGGTTTATCAAAGCCAATAAACAGTTGCTCAGAAATACTCCGGAAGATTGTTTCAGAGATGACTTACGCATGTTTTTAAAAGAAAAGTTAAAAATATTCATAGGGAAAGAGTTTATGTTAGAAAGTTTGAAAAGATTAGATATTACCATGATTGACGAAGAAGGAGAGGGGTTGTATTTTATAGAAGTTAAGTGGGTAGGTATGAGTGTTCATCAATCAGGTAAGGGAAAAGGAACAACATATGATGCTAAACCTCGTATTGTCCCTGATGCTTTCAAGCAATCAATTGCCTACATAATAGAATTATTGGCTGAAGAAAAAAATTTCAAACTAGGATATTTGGCAGTATTTGATGCCAGAGGCGAAGATCTGCCTGACACAGGTGAAGGTATGACTATTGAGCAAATACCAGAGGAACATAGATCTGTATTTCATAGACTTTTAAAATTGAAAGATTTTAGAGTGATGAATGAACATCCTAATTAATAATTGACAACTATGCAAAAAGAATATAGATTCATAGATTGCACAGAAAAATATCATTCTGTTATGCAATTTGACAAAAATAAAAATGTTTTTGTACATCGTTGGTACCCTTTTGTTGAAGGATATTCTAAAGAATTTATTAAAGATATCTTAGAAGAATTACCTTTCGTACCAACCTGTGCATTAGAGCCTTTCTGTGGTAGTGGGACAACTCCTGTAGAACTGCAGAATCATGGCATAAAGTGCTATTCCTTTGAGGTTAGTCCTTTTATGCATCTCCTATCAATAGTCAAATTAGGTAGAAAGTATGATGTAGACACTTTTGAACATTATCTTAAGGCTGTAACAAAGAAACTATATCATACCAACAAGAACATACGTAAAATAGAATTATTACCTTTTGGTAATACAATTGTAAAGAGAGATCAAAGTAAGAAATGGAATTTTCACGACTCTGCTATAGATGGTATTCTTGATATAAGGCATGCTATTAGGACGATTATTGACAATGATGATTATAAAGACTTATTTACGATTGCATTGGCTTCAATCATCATTCAAGCAAGCAATATGTTTCGTAATGGTAAGTGCTTGTCATATAAAAAAGGATGGGAAAATAGAATTTTTAGTAGAAAAGAGATCCATAATTTTTTTCTAGACAAATTAAATTCAGTTTTTGCAGAAGATATTAGAATTATATCCAATCAGAATTCATCTGTATATAATTCTGAAATATGTTATTTAGGCGATGTTAGAAAAAATATAAAACAAGTACCTGATGGAAAAGTGGACTTAATTATAACATCACCTCCATATCTCAATTCTAGAGATTACACGGATATTTATATGTTAGAGTTAAAAGTTTTACAGCTAATTAACTCTTACGAAGAGCTTCGTCAATTGCGCAAACATACACTACGTTCTCATGTTCAAGTACCTTATGATAAAATACTTCCGATAGAAAATGAAAGGCTTAGAAACAGTATTTTAGCGATGTCTAATAAAGAGTTAGATACATGGAATCATGATATCATAAATATGATATGTGCCTATTTTGAAGATATGCAGTTATTATTCTCAGAATTTGCAAAAAAAATGCATAAAGGAGGAGTTATATATTTCAATGTAGCTAATTCTGCTTATTATGGTGTTGAAGTACCAGTTGATTACATTATTGCTGATATAGCGGAATCTTGTGGATTTAAAGTTCGTGAAATAAGAAAAGCAAGAGATCTAAAAACTAGCCCTCAGCAGAGTGATAAGATTGGAAAACTTAGAGAAAGTGTGATAGTTATTGACTATAAATGATTTTTTTTTTCATATCTTAAAATAGGGTTACAACTAGTAACGCATCTTTATACAAAGAAGATCTACATTTTTAAGAGCTAAAAAAACAAAGTGTTTTTTCTTTTATTTCACCTTGAATTTCTTTATTTTGGTTGTGTTTTTACATTTTTTTTGTTTCAGAAATTTATTTAATTAATTGATAATCATCATTTATTTCACGTACTTTATATTCTGCATTGTAAATCGGAAAAAGTCTTGGTTAAGAGGTATATATTCTTGGGTGTCAGAATTTAATATAGACCGATATTTATCCGAATGCAGTTTTAGGATCAATCGTTCACAAAGTAAAGATACTATCTTTAACAAATTGATGAAAAGAGTTGTTGAATGTCCCCTTGTTTTCCAAAGTCAATTAATAAGTAATTAAATAGATACTCAATATACTTTTTATTGTCCTTTTTTCTGCTCCTCCTGCAATAGTTTTCTCACTCTTCTTGTATGTGCTTTACATCTAAAGATTACCGAATTTAGTGTTTTTTGCATTGTCTCTCGGGACACTATAAGGTTTTATCTCAGTCTATTAGTTTATTATATATAACAAATAAACAACTTTTCTAAAATTCACAATACTGCAACACTTTTTCTTTTATATCAATATCTTCTATTTTAAGATGTTTAAAAAGTTTTTCTAACCAGATTTTTAATTTTTCTATTTTTTCCAAGGTATTAAAATATTGTTCTATTTTACGAGTTACAATTGCGCAATGAATTTTTAATTCTTCATCAGAAATTTCAATGCCCAAACTTTCTAATTCGTTTAAAATTAACTCAATTGAGTTTTCTATTTGTTCTTTATTATTCTTAGAAGAAATTCCTTCTGAATTTAACCTATAATATGTTGTGTATTGAGGAATATTAGCTATTTTATATTTCTTACTTATTTCAAACCATAGTTTATAATCTTCACAAAAAATATAATCATCATTATATAAAAAATCCTTAAATTCAGATGACTTGAACAAAACCGTTGGATGAGACAAAGGATTAAAAAAATATTTAAAAATCTGTATTTCCTCGTTTGTCTCAGGATAAGATACATATTGTAAAATGTCTCCTTTTTCATTTATTAGTATATGATTAGTTCCAACAACCATATATTCTTTGTTTTCCTTGAGAAAATTAACCTGTAGCTTTATCCTATCTTTAGTCATAATATCGTCTGAATCTAATCGTGCTATATACTTACCTCTTGATATACGAATTCCTTTGTTTAAACTATAGGATATTCCTTCATTTATATTGTTTCTTAATATTTTAATTCTTTTATCTTTAGTTTTATGAAGTATTTCCTTCAGTTCTTCTTCAGAGCCATCATCTATTAAAATAATCTCTAAATTTCTATATGATTGATCTAAAACACTTTGCAAACTTCTTTCTATGTGTTTTTCATCATTATAGTAAGGTATTATAACACTTACTAGATCTTCTTCTATTCGTTCCTCTCCCAAAGATTTTTTCAATAAAGCATTATAAATTTGTAATGTTTTCTTTACCATTTTTTCAGTAGTAAACTTTTTCTGTACTCTCTTATAAGCCTCTTCTACTCTTTTTTTTGTTATAAATTCTTCAGAAACAGTACAATATATTTTATTTGCTAATTTTTTTGTGTCAAAAACTATTTTTTTAGGAGAAAATTTAATACTTATCTTTAATCCTATCTTTGTGCTATTAATAATTTCTGCTAATCCTCCTGTTTCAGTCACTATAACAGGAAGTTTATTTAACATCATCTCTATAAGTGTATAACTACATTGCTCTATATACGATGGAATAACTCCAACATCTGCTAAATTGTAAAAATCATAAAGTATATCTTTACTTATGTTTCCTGTTAATACTACGCTTGAATAGTCTTTTATATGTTCATATACCAAATCATAATCACCTTTACCACAAATAACCAATCGATATTTATAAAAAGGATATTTCTGCATTAATATTTCAAAAGCTTGCAGAAGTTCAACAACTCCTTTTGATTTTATTACTCTCCCTACAAACAATATAATTTTTTCTTCTTTATGAAATCCATATTTTTCTCGTAATTTGTCCTTATTTTTTATCTCTCTTTCTTTTATTTCAACTCCATTATATATTGTAGTAATTTTTTTTTCCGATATTCCAAAAAAATCTTTTAATACTCTTCTTGCGTCTTTTGTAACCGTTATTATATGATCAACACTATTATAACAATATATTTCTCTAAATAACTTATTTTTAATAAAAAAAGGAAGCACTTTTTTTTGTTCAAAAAAACGATTTATATTGACAAAAAAAGAATAGTTCTCTATTACATTCTCTCTCCAAGAAATACAATGATTAGTTAACAGAGTCTTACATTTTATTTCTTTTTTGAGTAGAGTAGCAAAGGGGGCATGATTTATCCAATTAAAATGAAAAATAATATCTATTGTTTCTTTATTTTCCTCTACTATAAATTTTAGTGCCTTATAACTCTCTTCATTAATTTCCCACATATACGTAATATCATAAGGAAAGTAAATATATTTTATTCCTTCAATAAACTCTATTGTTTCACAATTATGTACATTAGAATTCACATAAATAATATTCAACAAAAAATCATTGTTTTCAATAATTTGATTCTTTAACTCCTTTATATAACTATTCAACCCTGTATTATTCAATGGATTATAATAATCAATTATATATAATTTCTTTTTCATATGGGAATACAATTTAATTATTTTTTTTTGCAAAAATACTTTTTTATTTCTTTTTTTTAATATTCTTTTTAATTTTTTTATTTAGTCTAAAAACATATTTCTGTTTTTTGTGAGTAACATGAAATAATATAAATAATTTTATTACCTTTGTCCCAACATTTAGATAGTTTTTTAAAACCATAAGGACGAGACTATATGCCAAAATAGAAAGAGAAGAATTTTGTTTAATTAAAAATATATGTTATTATGAAATTTCCAAAATTAAGCAGTATGAGAAGTTCTTAATAAAGAACAAATGTTAACTTTAAAAGGAGGTAGATGTCGTAATTGTACAGGAGGTTGCTTAAGTAAGTGTAGAAGTGGTTGCCATAAAAGATGCAAACCCGGTGCTAAAAGTAAGGGATTTTTTTCAGGAACTATTGGAACAGAAGATCCTATATTATCCGGTGCTATTATTTATTAAATTTTTAAGCTTCTTCTTAAAAAGTATCCATAATAGGTCAAACTCATAAAGCTTCTATTTTCTTATGGATACTTTATTTTATGTAACCTATTAAAAATATAAGAAAGCTGTAAAATTCGATAAAAAATAGAATAAGATAATGAAAGTATTTCCTCAGTTAGACGAAATGGATTGTGGTCCTTCTTGTCTTGCTATGATAGCTAATTATTATGGAAAAAAATATGATATATCTTTTCTTAGAGACCATTGTTTCTTAACAAGAGAAGGGGTTTCTTTGTTAAATATATCTGATGTAGCTTTAGAATTAGGGTTTAAAACAATCTGTTTAAAATCTTCTATAAAAGTCTTCAATGAAAAAAGTAATATTCCTTGTATTTTACATTGGGATAATAATCATTTTGTTGTTCTTTACAAAGTAAAAAAAAAACTTTTTTCAAAAAATAATTTGTTCTATATAGCAGATCCTTCTTATGGAAAAATTGTATTAAAAGAGGATTCTTTTAAAGAACATTGGATAAATTCTTCCGATGAAGGAGTTGCTCTTTTTTTAGAACCAACAGAAGAATTTTATAAAAAAAATCCAAAAAAAATAAAAAAAATAAATTTAAGGTATCTACTAAACTTTCTCAAACCATATACAAAACAACTTTTAATTATTTCCTTCCTTATTATTTTAGGTAGTGGAATATCTTTAATTTTTCCTTTTTTAACTCAAAATCTTATTGATCGTGGAGTTCAAAAAAATGACTTACATTTTGTAACTATAATTTTATTATCTCAATTAAGTTTATATTTAGGAAGCATATCAGTAGAAATAATAAGAAATTGGATAACTTTATTTATGGGGACAAAATTAAGTATTTCTATAATTTCTAACTTTTTAAAACGGCTTTTAGAACTTCCTATTCATTTCTTTGAAACAAAACAAAAAGGAGATTTCCATCAACGTATATTAGATAATGAACGCATTGAATATTTTTTAACCTCTCAAAGTTTATTTACATTTTTCTCTATTATAACATTTTTTATTTATTTTGGTGTTTTATGGTATTATAACTCTTCTATAATTTTTATTTATATTTTTCTAACCATTATTTCTATTTTTTGGTCTTTTTATTGGTTAAAAAAGAGAAAAATATTAGATTTCTTTTTATTTCACCAAAGGAGTAAAAATCAAAATTCTATTCATGAAATTATCGATGGGGTTTCTGAAATGAAATTAAATTTATTTGAAGATTTCAAACGGAAAGAATGGGAAAATATTCAAAAAGAATTATTTAAAATTAATATTCGTTCATTAAAAAATAGTCATCTTCAAGGAATTGGATTTGATTTTTTTAATCAAGTTAAAAATATTTTAATTACTTTTATTTCTGCAACTCTTGTAATTAATAATAAAATGACTTTAGGTGAACTTCTAAGCGTTTCTTATATAATTGGACAAATGAATTCTCCTGTTAGTCGCCTTGTTGAATTTTTTCGTTCTCTTCAGGATGCTAAATTAAGTTTGGAGCGACTTAGTGAAGTAGAAAATATCCCTGCTGAAGAAAATCCAAGATTATTAAAACTATCAGATAAAAAAAATAAATACAATAATATCAAATTTATTAATGTAAGTTTCCAATATCAAGGACCTAAGTCTCCTTTTGTATTAAAAAACATTAATTTAGAAATTCCATATGGGAAAGTTACTGCTATTGTAGGAGCAAGTGGTAGTGGAAAAACAACACTTTTAAAATTATTACTCAAGTTTTATTCTCCAACACAGGGTTCTATTTTTTATGATAATCTGAATATAAATTCTTTATCTGCAAAAAATTTGAGAGAAAATTCAGGGGTTGTGATGCAAGATGGTTTTATCTTCTCCGATTCTATTGCCAGAAATATTGCGACTTCAGATACTCCAATAAATAAAATTAAATTAAAAAAATCAATAAAAATTTCTAATATTCAATCATTTATAGACAGCTTGCCATTAGGATTAAATACTAAGATAGGAGCTTCAGGGAATGGTATATCTGGGGGGCAAAAACAAAGAATACTTATAGCAAGAGCTGTATATAAAAATCCTAAATTTCTTTTTCTTGATGAAGCAACTAGTTCACTAGATGCTGAAAATGAAAAAATAATTTATAATCAATTACAATCCTTTTTTAAAGGTAAAACTGTAGTTATAATTGCTCATCGCCTTTCAACTGTAAAAAATGCAGATAAAATAATTGTTTTAAAGAAAGGAGAAATTATAGAACAAGGAAATCATAAAGAACTAGTTTCTTTGAAAAAAGAATATTATTCTTTAATTAAAAATCAATTAGAACTAGGTTAATAATATATTTTTCTTAACTCAAAGTGTTTTTTGATTTGGAAAAATTTAAAAGTTGTTCATTTGATAAAAACGTATATTGATTGTATTTCAAAACAATTAGATATAATGAACAACTTGTAGTAAAGTCACAAAAAAATTTTATAAGTATTATCAAATTTCTTTGAAAATAAACTTCAAAACCATTAAAAGATAGTATATAAATTAATGATTTTCAACAGGTTATTTATTCATAGAATACCTGAAACTATTAAAAGTAAAACAGAAAGAGGTATTTTAATTGTGGAAAAAGAAAATTATTTCATTACATATTATGTGATCAATTTATGATAAAACGCAATTATATTAAATCATTTGATAGTTTTAAAACACAAATAACCAGCAAAATAACAAACTCTAACATTAATATAATGTTTTGTATAGAAATATTCACAATTTAAAGCTAGTATTTATTATTTAAAATGCATAACGGTTTTTCTTTAATTAAGTTTTTGTAAATCATAAATATTTTATCATTGCAAAATGATAGATATATTCACAAGTTATGAAAAACTAAAACTAATGATTTTGTAAGATTTGTTTGGAAACTTTTTCAGATTATTTTAATCGTTTTAAATAGAAAGAGATTCATAATAACAAAAACACTCTTAAAAAAGTTATTTTTCTTCCTATTAGTAAGTTTTTCTAAAACGTAAATTAGATAAGTAAAGAAAAAAACAACTTAGATCTCAAAAGTTCTCTCGTTAATATCCTTCGTAGTTTTATAAAAATATTAGATATGTTTAACAATATCTTATAAAGCATTCTTTTATTTAGTCTAAAAATATATTTCTCCTTTTTTTGTGTGTAACATGAAATAATGTAAATAAATTTATTACCTTTGTCCCAATATTTAGATAGTTTTAAAAAACCATAAGGACGAGACTATATGCCGAAATAGAAAGAGAAGTATTTTGTTTAATTGAAAGTATATGTAATTATGAATTTTCCAAAATTAAGTAGTATGAGAGTTCTTAATGAAGAACAAATGTTAGCTCTAAAAGGGGGAGAGGCCTGTGCAAAGAAGTGTAAAACATGTAAATCCGGTTGTAGTAGTAACAAAAACAATAATCAAGGAAATGGTAGTACAGCTTCTGGAACAATAAAAGTAGGATACATGTATGATGACGACTCTTTTTTCTCCCCAGTTTAAACGTAAAAAGGGGTATTTTGAATACCCCTTTTTATTTATAATTAATATAAATTTTGAGATATGGAAAACAAAAAATTAAATGATGTATATATTTTTAATCCTTTTTATTCATTAAGAAATGATATAAAAAGGGCTGTTCTATGTAATAGTCCTTCATTTAAAATTCCTCTTCATATAGCAGAGGATGAAGTTATCATTTATATTCATCCCATTTTTGCTATTGCTTTCTCTTTTTTCAATGGAGATAAAACACTAAAAAATGTATTGATAGAAATGTCTTCTGTTTTAGAAACTCCTTTTGAAGAATGTTTGAATTTTATTACTCCTTTCATAGAAAATTCTGAAAGAATTGGAGTCGAATATGACAATATTTGGTTTGAATTTCCTAAAAATATTTTAATCAAAAATAATAATAGTACTTTCTCCGAAAGGAACCTTAATTATCAAGATTATTTTATAAAAGAGGAAATAGACCTTGATACTATTCGATTATTTAGAAGTCCTTCTACAATCTCTTTATTGGTAAACACAGTTTGTGCAACAGATTGTATATATTGTTATGTAGATAGAAGAATTAAAAATAATTGCAAAATACCTATTGAAAGATTAAAAGAGCTTATTAGAGAGGCTAAAAAATTACAAGTTATTGATTTTGACATCGCTGGTACAGAGATTTTTATGTATAAACATTGGAAAGAGCTTATACAGGAACTTATAAATAATGGTTATTATCCTTATTTATCAACAAAATTACCTATTAGCGAAGAAAGTGTAATAACTCTAAAGAATATAGGTATCAAACATTTACAATTGTCAATAGACACTCTAGATCCAGAAGAATCAAAAATTATTAATAAAAATAAATGTTTTTCTTG
>ERZ773054.459-NODE-459-length-32076-cov-45.002561_pt1 | contig 32076 bp, 29 predicted proteins | sample MGYA00580630_ERZ773054 | MGnify/ENA primary metagenome ERZ773054 (study PRJEB29015, sample SAMEA2737994) | human oral metagenome | biome: human oral; feature: human-associated habitat; material: dental | place: China | collected 2115 ... | reverse complement strand
GAAAGCCGATGCCGCCGCCGGTATCCACTACTGTAACGGGGCGTTACAGAACTGGACTCCAAAAAAAAGCCATCACAAAAGTGATGGCAACCGATTCAAAAAGGTACTCAAATTCTTACTTAACCATGATGTTACTAGGAAGATTTTTTCGTTCCAAATTCTCAACTTTCAAAATTTCTTCAAAAACATCTTTCATCGAAAACAATTCTGCCAAATCTCCGGCAATCTGCCTACCTCTAGAGTAATACTGTCTGCAATCAAAATAAATCTTCATATGAAGTAATCGTTCATCAAGGCTGGCATTTGTATTATCCAAAGCCGTACTAATATCTGCCCATTTAAAAAACTTTTTACGCGATTGACGCCCACTGGAAGAAACCACATTTTTAAAAAAGAGCATGTTGGGAATATAGTATTTTTTCAGATCTAAGCAAACCAGGCATTTATTACTCAATTTCAAATGTTCTCTCACGATTGGATATACAAGATCAAGTTCTTGACATGCTTCGTGGAAAGACTGTGCCTCATCGATCAACTTTTCAAGATCAACTAATTTTAATTCAATTTCTGTTTCTATATCTTCAATTCCCCTTACCCTTAAAAGCCTTTTATAATCCCAAAATTTTAAGTATTTATCCTTACCTGATTTTTGAGTATTCATATTATTCATATCAGCCATACCTCTAAAAACAAAACCAAACAAAAAAGGGGCCAACCGTAACTCTCCTAACACTCGATTGTAACCCCCCGTTCCAACTAGCCTGACAACCCATTGTCACGAACAATATCAACCAACTTATTGAGATCCTCCTGATTCATTTTTTTCTGGATATAAACCAAAGAGGGTTGCGATTCATAAACCCAAACAGATAGTGGAATTCTAGGAAGAATCTCTTGGTCAACTGCAGATTTCAACTTCGCTAATTGTTCAGGATCAAGCAGACTGTCACGTCGAATGTTCTTGATAGCTCTAGTCTCCATGACTGCAATATACAAATCATTCAGTAACTTTCTCATCATCCGACCGCCATTATACAATGTGTCATTACATTGTTTATTAGCCATCATGCCTTTGATATTGAGTGTCTTAACGGCACAAACAAAACTATCGTAATCCCGTAACAATTTAACCAGTTTAAAACCATAAGCCCGTAAAGCATTCAATCTGATATGAACAGGGTTATTGTTCTGAATCAAGGTAATCTTCATGCCGGCTGCGGCCAAACTATCAATCTGTGCTTGAACCTGTTTTTTTACAGTGTCAAAAAATTCCTCAATTTCGGACATCTGTTTTTCAATCTGCAATAACCGACTTTGGGCATAAGGATTATCGGACATAGCCATACCGAACAACTCGTTACTGAGTGTCAGACCATATCTGATACCTGGCCATCGTGGGCCGTTCTTCTTGTTGTTATTGCCCTCCCACATACGAATACCTTGCTTGGTATGCATAAAAAAACCATCATCACCGGAAGAGGTCAAGCTGCCAATATTTTTAAACCGGTCGTTCTCAGAAGAAAGAATTTCATACTCCCCCCAAAACAAGTGATGCTTTCGACCTGTCTCCTTTTGAAGATGTTGCTTAAGCAGCAATTCATGTGCTTTAAACTCTTCCCACTGTTGGAACTGTTCGTCATCCTCAGTCAACTTTTGATTGACCTTCCCCCCCAAAGCCAAAGCAGCACGAGCCATATCGTAACCGTCGCTGAAAGGTGACTGTTTTGTCGTGACTTTGAGATCAAATTGCTGAGCGACGTGAATCGCACCAGGTTTGACAATATATCTCTGTTTCGCAAATTCCATTTTCAAATCCTATCAAGTTATCAGAAAGTTCTTGTAACGCCCCGTTACAGCTTTTCAAAGAAACATCATAAAATTGTCGTAAAACAAAAATAGATGAAATTTTATTTTATTGATTTATATATTATTAAACTTAAATATTACTTTTTAGCGTAAAACTTTTTCAAATTAGCGCGAGCAGCCTCAATATCCGAAGAATCCGGTTTTTGGATATTCTCTGAATTTTTTTGGTTTTCAAGGGATACCCGTAATTTCTGAGCTTGCTCACGATTGAATTTAACCTGCGGTGCAACAATGGCAGTAAAGTTACCTTGCGAAGCAAGTTGGCATAGTTTAGCTAAAAGGCCGAGTGGACTAGTAACTTCCTTTTTCTGCCCCTCTATCTCATCCAAGATTTCCTGCCTCAAAGCCCAAGAACTTTTTGAAAGATGTTTTGCAAAAATCAAATCTGCCTGTTGTCGCATTTGCACGTTGAAAAGCCTTGGATAAATCAAATCAACATCAGCATCAACCACTACCACATGATCTTGTTTGGGAGAACAAGACTTGTTGGGTTCAACAGTCATGTAGTTGTAGTTACAAACCCCTTTGTAATTTATATAATAAATAATCTGCCGATTCGACAATTCTGAACTTTCCCAATCGACGCTTGTGAATTTCCCACTATGACCTTTCTTAAAATTCCTATTCGACACTTCCGAATATTCCCTTTCGACACTTCTGAATGTCATATCGGAAAATAGGGGATCACCACGTTCAAAATTGCCCTGAAACCCTTTATCCAATCCATTTGGCCCTTTCCGCCAATCACATTTGGCCCTTTCCGCCAAACTGAGAATTTCACGTTTTTTGGTGTTATATGGATTGAATCCGTCGTCCTGTTTACCAGCAAGAAGTTTTTTAATGGCTCTAACAATATCGTGACCATTTACCAGGGTAAAAATACGGCGACTGGCCAAGAAATTTTTCTCATAAATGAGATTCAAATTCTTCAACCTATTTCGAGCTGTTAATTGAGATTTATAAGAGAGAGAGGTTCGCTCTTCCCAATCAGCAGCAGTCAAAGTAGCAAAGGCGTGACGTTGTAAATGTGGTTGCTGAGAAACCAAACCAACAGCATCATTTAAAACACATGACAACAATACTGCCGAATTAATACAGCCTGTAAGAGAAACCAGGTCACGGTGATAAGCAATTCTCTTAGAAAAGTGTTTTCTGAAATAGAAGGAACTTGTGTTTTGCAAATCAGCCAGCGTAAGTGTAAGTTGATCGTCAGTACCACTAGATTGCGCGATCATCTCAGCCATGGTATCCAAGTTCACTTTGATGGCCAAAGCAGCACCAACACCTTTACGGCATGTTTGAATAAGGTTTGTATCAAGAAGCCTATTCTTACAAGTGCGTTGTTCTCTCACTGTCAGGCCCGTTTCGGCTTCCATCTGAGCAATAGATTTGAAAATCCAACCATCTCGTTCGGCAACCTCTTTGCTCACTCTTGTCCAATAAATCAACTGGGAAAGCATGGCAGCAGCTTTTAAGGAGCCTGTTATGTCAATTAAACAGCGATAAATGGCAACTCTCCGACTACCTTGCAAAGCTTGCCAGCATTGTGTCAGTTCAGAGTTGAACACTTTAGGAGGGGGTAATTTGGTGGCGGTAACCATCACACACATCCGTTCAAATATTCAGAGGTAAGATCAGCAAGCCTCTTCAAGCTGTATCTACAACGTCGCGCTGCCGGCATACCATCAACACAGCTCTCAATCAAACCGAAAGAAGTTAATTCGGCAATAGCTCTTTCCTGTTGTCGTCTAGACAACATTGTTGAGTGAAAAACATGCTTCTCAGCTGCATGAGTCCAAGGCGACCAATCACCACGCTTACTCAAATCTTGATATTCAGCTTCGCTTTGTAGAAACGACAAATATAAGACGGATACAAAAGAAAGACCCCTGTCTGCTAATGTCTTCAGATGAAGTTTATTAATCGAAATAGGGGGCGCAACCACATCAAGTACATCTGTTTCACCATGTTTGCGTACTAAATCCTCAAACAAGCCATCATTCAATGTAAATTGGGATTCAGTTGGTGCTACGGTTCTCCGATTAAGTAAAACACCTTTGTCAAGAAGACTATTGCGAATATTACGCCACTGCTTCGCGGTAATGCCTGCTTCATTAAACAACAAATCATTATTCAAGCTTACCCATTCGCCTGGCAGACATTTCTCGACAAACCAACTTAAAAAATATCCCTCGGAAACAGAACCGACCGCTTGAGCAAACTGACGAACATATGTGGCTGGTTCTTCCCACAAAGCAACCAAACCTCGCATGAAGTTATTGTTTGACATGCTTTGAGCGGGTACAAAACCAGTCTCATATTCGTAGGCAGTTGAGAAATCCATATACATACTCATACTCCGAAAAACTTTTCATCGTTGATGATTGAATGTAACTGCGCAAGGCTATAACCAGGAAATTGATCGATTAATTGCTGATAACGAACAAAAATATCAGACTCCTTCTCCGACTGACTCCATGCCTCCAATACTTTGAGTCTAACCTCAATAGACGGCATAACAATTCGGCCTTTGACGACAGGAGTATTCAACTCCAAACGCACTTTTTTAATTTCTGCCGTAGAAATCAAGGAACATAAGTTTATGATCATTTGATTACTGGCCTTATGTTTCAACATCCATCGGAGCCGCTGCATTTGCTCGGAAAATCTTTGTTCGTGATTTTCCATTTCCGCAATTTTGCTTTGCAAAATTTTCAGATCAATAGAATAGGTCACGACATCGGGGCACATTGATGCCAATTTCTCAATTCGCTTTGGGTTCATCCGTTTGAGAGTATTCAAAACACCTTCATGTTCACGCGCGACCAAAGCATTGTAAGAGGCTTCTCGCGGAGTATTAGGCGCGGATGCCAATCTTGTCAGTGCAAGATTCGTATAAACCGGATCTGTATTGAACAGTCGATATACGGGATTACTAATAAACGGCTTACGCATCACTCCTCACCCCCTCTATTTTTTAAATTGTTGTACTGTGTGCTCAAAGATAAAATTTCTACAACATTGGCGTGAAATTCATGCTCAGTATTTGTCTGCCAATTCAACACAGAGGCAATAATGTTTTCTTTGTTGCCAATGCCACAGTTTGTATATTCGTCGTATTTGTCGGGATCTTCGTAGGCAATACGAAGTTTTGAATCATTTTTCAGCGAAAGCAGGGGATTTGAGCTATCGCCAACATCAAACATAAAGGTATCGATACCGCAAAGCTTCCACAGGAATGTGAAAACATTGCCTGCTTCCGCATGTAAAACATCAATAGCATAAATTGCATTTTCGGCACTGGAACCTGAAATATGCTCAAATGCTGGATACTCGACATACCAACCGTATGCGAAGTCTTTGTGGGTTTTAAAGCAATCCGACAGGTTCACTTTGGCCAACAACTTGCGAACCGCAGAAAACAGTTTTTTGCTAGTTTGATCCAAAGTAAGCTGATGATTCTGAACATCCAGGGCATCGAACCCTGTCTGTTCAGTTCCTTTCGGCTCACCCTCTGCATCAGTCTCTTGGCTATCTTCTTTAGCTGGCACAGATTTAATAGATGAATCCTCTGACTCAGTGTTTTTTTCAGATGCTTCTTTTTGATGCAAATTGACATCTTGTTTGACAGCTGTTTCAGATTTGTTCTTATCAGATGAATTTTCTGTTTCACGAAAGGCTTCTGCACCATATTCAAATTTGAATTTGTCGAGTACAAACTGACAAAGCTCATGTACGTCTAACTCTGTTGCAGAATATTGGTTATGCCACTGTTCCAGCACATCTGACCATAAACATTTGAAAGAATCGTCCAACTGAATAGATTTTGAAATTGCATAAAGGGTAGAGTGAAGTCTTTTTATTTCTTCTACCTTTGCATGGGAAAGCTTGAATGCGTAATCTTGAAGCTCCTGTAAATTATCAGAAGCAAAAAAGAACAGTCCGAGAGTTTTATGAGAAACCGTAAGGCCCTTATCAGAAAACATCACCTCCAGTTCGCGCAAAGAAAGTTTTTCTGAGTCAGATTCATCTTGGAAAATATCGCGAATTTCGGCGTATTTGCAGGCTTTATCCCAGAAACACATTTCAGCACGGAGTTCGTTTTCAACAAGGTGCGCAACCTGCAATGTAGTTTCGTCAGAGTAGGGGATGTAAATGCACGGCATCATACGGAAGCGGTTATCGCCAGTTTCTTCCAAGAGTTCGCGCAAGATTTTGAGACGAGTATTACCACCCTGTGCCAGTACATATTTACTTGCACCAGGTCGCTGGGTAACGTGTACCGGTTGTTGAATACCTGAAGAACGGATGGACTCTTTGATGGCCGCATAGCTGGAAACATCATGTAAACGGCGAGGGTTTTTGTCAAAAAAATCGATTTCGCTGATTGGCAACGACATTAACATGCCGTGAGAAGGACTTTCCTCGAGGCCAAAATTCCTATTGGTCTGTGCAGGAGTACCGATGTGCAGACTCAAGGCTGCTTTGGTTTGGTCCAGATTCATGACTGTACCTCCTCTTGCAGCAGGTTGGTCATGTCGTTGAAACAGCTTCCACGCAAATTTTTCTGTTCGATACCAGGGAAAATCTCATAAACTATACGGTGCATGATTTCATAAGCAGGCAGCATCTTTCCAAGCTGTTTACGCTCATGACAATGAACGGGAACACGTAAAGTAGTGGCTTCCTTATATGCTTTGGCGGCAGGAACTGCTACGCTTAACAATTTACGTCTGTCGTCCAAGGTGTTGCTAAAGAAGTCTTTGATAGAAGATGCGATGAATTTCGCATCATTGGTACGATCTTGCGCGTAGATGATGGCTCGTAATTGAGGCATTGGAATACGCATTGCTTCGCCTTTTTGCAGTCGCTTCAAAAGTTCTTGGGTACCAGTGAGGAACTCACGGGCACTCAAAACTTCAGGCATGATTGGGCAAAGCAGGCATGTAGCAGCAAATGCGGCTGTATCCAAGAGAGGGCCGACCGCACCCTGAGTATCGATCAAAACAACATCGTAGTTATTTTGTATGTATTGGGAATGCAGTTTGCTTCTCAGCAAAAAAGCACGGTCGGGACGAGAAGTTACTTCAGTCTCAACAAAAGCAGAAATGTTATTGGAAATAACGATGTCTAAATTTGGAAAAACGGTATTGGATATGGTCGAGCGGATGACTTCTTCGGTATTTTCACCGAGAAGCAATTCGACAATACCATTTGGAGCACGGTGGCTTATTGGGTAGTATTTAGACAGTGATGGCTGAACGTCGCAGTCGATCATTAGGACACGGAGTCCAATATCAGCGAGAACGCCGGAGACATTAGCAATGAGTGTTGTTTTGCCTACGCCGCCTTTAGTAGCGGCCGCAGACAATATTACGGGTGCGGACATAATATTTCCTTGTATAATCAAGGAACAACGTCAGCGAAATAGGTAATTCAAGACGCGAAGAATATGCTTAAATCATCTTGAATAGGAAATTTAACATAATTTATATTATGCGAACTTAGACTAGTGTGATGTAATAGTCTTTTCTACAGATTATGGCCACAACCAAGCCCATGTGCTTCGTTCTTCTCCTTGCAGTAAAACCAAAGTTCGGCAAGCTGAGGCTGTGTTCATGCATTCGAAGCCGATTCCGTAGGCTGATAAGGCTACGGTAATTTTTGGATGTAGGAATTGTTGTTTTGCTCCTGTACCTATAATAATGACTTCTGGACGGTTTTCTGCTGTTTCAATTGCTGATATAAAAATTTGTTCATTTAATTCTTCGATGGTTGTTTGAGGAATGATGCTCACTTTGCCATCTTGCCAGCAAATGGGTTCTGAATATGTTTGTTCACCGATTTGCAATATGCCTTGTGAGGATGAAAAAAATGATGCGGCTTCATCGATATGGTTTTCTGTGATTTTCATGGCAATTCCTGTTTTTATGGTAGAACGATTTTCAGACGGCCTTTGGAAACTTGCAAAAAAAGGTGCAAAATCAAGCAATATCAGGTAGGATTCAACGTTTGACCTTGTGCATTGATGCTTTGCTCTGAATTTACGATTGCAAGCGATTATAACAAGCCTTGGTTTTTCGTGATTATTTTAAAGTATCGGCTCAAAAGGAGACACAATGAAGCCAGTAAATATCGGTCTTTTAGGTTTGGGTACAGTCGGTGGCGGTACGGCGACTGTATTGCAGGACAACGCTGCGGAAATTAGCCGCCGCTTGGGACGTGAAGTCCGTATTTCTGCTGTTTGTGATTTGAGCGAAGAAAAAGCCAAACAAATTTGCCCGAATGCTGCTTTTATCAAAGATCCGTTTGAGCTGGTTCAACATCAAGATGTTGATGTTGTTGTTGAATTATTTGGCGGTACCGGTATTGCCAAAGATGCGGTATTGAAAGCGATTGAAAACGGCAAACACGTTGTTACTGCCAACAAAAAACTGCTGGCTGAATACGGCAATGAAATTTTCCCTTTGGCGGAAGAAAAAAACGTCATGGTGCAGTTTGAAGCTGCTGTTGCCGGCGGTATCCCTATCATCAAGGCTTTGCGTGAAGGTTTGGCTGCAAACCAAATCCGCAGTATCGCCGGTATTATTAATGGTACCAGCAACTTTATTCTTACTGAAATGCGTGAAAAAGGTAGCGCGTTTGCAGACGTATTGAAAGAAGCTCAGGCTTTGGGCTATGCAGAAGCTGACCCTACTTTTGATATCAAGGGTCATGATGCCGGCCATAAAATCACTATCATGAGCGCATTGGCATTCGGTACACCAATGAATTTTTCTGCCTGCTATTTGGAAGGCATCAGTAAACTCGACAGCCGCGATATCAAATACGCTGAAGAGTTTGGCTATCGCATCAAATTGTTGGGGATTACCCGTAAAACCGACAAAGGCATCGAGTTGCGCGTACACCCTACTCTGATTCCTGAAAGCCGTCTGTTGGCTAACGTTAACGGCGTGATGAATGCTGTCCGTGTCAATGCCGATATGGTTGGTGAAACCTTGTATTATGGTGCGGGCGCCGGTGCATTACCAACCGCCTCTGCCGTGGTTGCAGACATTATTGATATCGCCCGCCTGATTGAAGCAGAAACTGACCATCGTGTTCCTCACTTGGCATTCCAACCTTCACAAGTTCAAGCGCAAAATATTCTGCCTATGGATGAAATCACCAGCAGCTACTATTTGCGCGTTCAAGCAACTGACGAACCGGGCACTTTGGGTCAAATTGCCGCCCTCTTGGCCAAAGAAAATGTTTCTATCGAGGCTTTAATTCAAAAAGGTGTGATTAATCAAAGTACTGCTGAAATCGTGATTCTGACCCACACCACAGTGGAACACAACGTCAAACGCGCTATCGCAGCGATTGAGGCACTGAGCTGCGTGAATGCTCCGATCACCATGATCCGCATGGAAAGCCTGCATGACTGAGCAACAAACGGAAAGGCCGTCTGAAGAGCAACTGGCGGCCAGAAAAAAAGCCAAGGCAAAAATCCGTACCATCCGCATTTGGGCATGGATTATTTTGTCTTTGCTGGCTCTGACCGCCCTGCTCTCACAATGCGCCATGAACAAGCCGCAGATGAAACAAAATGTGGTGGAATCTTGCGTAAAAAACATCCCTTTTGCTGAAAAATGGCAAGCTGATTTGAAAGCAAAAGGTTTGGATGCGCAAAACGAGAAATTGGCTCAAGACTATTGTGTCTGCATGTGGGATCAGCCTTTAAGCAAACTCTCTGACGAGCAAATCCGAAACTTCGGCAAAATCAGCCCTGAGGAGCAACTCAAACTCTTGGGTGGCGCGGAAGCTTTTGAGGCACGCGATAAGCAATGCGTGGCTGATTTAAAGGCTGAGTAAACCAATATCGATTTAAACTAAAGATACAAGGCCGTCTGAACAACAGACGGCCTTTCATATATTGAATAAATTGTAATAAGAATTGATTTCATTATATTTTAAGTTTAAGATAGCTTGGTTAATTGCTTTTCTATGGTTGTTGCCATGCGCTACCACTTTCCTATTGCCGTTGATATTTATGATTTTTTGTATACCGGCCGATTTGACTATCTGGAAATCGGACAATCGGCAGAGTCTATTTTGCAGATGTTTCCTGCGCCTGATTGCGTCCCTAAAGGCTTGTTAGTGCAAAAAGGCTGGAATATTTGGCTTTATGGCGATATTGAACTGCATTTCTCCGATAATCGGCTGACACAGATTCGTGCTGATTTTCAGCCTAATACTGCATTAAGCGGCGGCCGTTGGGTAAAGTTAAATCCGTGGTTTTTTGCAAATGGCTGCCTTGATGTATATGCCGTCATTCAACGCTTGGTACAACGCAATATCGATTTTATTAAAACGGAAACGCATACCAATTTGATTTTGCAGCTGCAAAGCGGGGTCGAATTGATTTTTGAAAAATGCCGGGGTATGCAACTTGCCTCGTTCCGCAAACAAAAAGCCTCCCTACCCCATTGGGCGCGTGAAACGGCTTCTTAAATAAACAATGCCGTCTGAAAACATTATTTCAGACGGCATCGTCAGTTACAAACCATTCAATAATTGTCGGATTTTCGTCATCGCCATAGAAGTCTGTTCATCACAGCCCTCAGTCCCTACTCCGCTATCAAAGCAATCAATGCTGCTGACGCTGCAAAAGTGGGCATAGGCCATTTTCAACTCCCTGGCCAAAACGGCTTCAGGCATACCAGTCATACCGAGTACATCTACCCCGTCACGGCGATAACGAGCGATTTCTGCGCGGGTCGGACGGCGCGGGCCTTGCAGGCAACCATAAACGGCGGAGTCGTAAATCGGCACATTGTGCGCTTTCGTGATATTTAATAACTTTTGTCGCAATTCATTGCAATAAGGGTTGAAAAAATCGGTATGAACGACAGGGCATTCTTGGCCTTCAAAAAAGGTATCTTTGCGGCCATAGGTATAGTCAATCAAATCATCCGGCAACACCAAACTGCCGTTTTCAAAATCAGGATTGATACCGACGACTGAAGAAATGGCAATGATGTTTTCAACGCCTAAAGAATGTAACGCCCAGATATTGGCGCGGTAGTTGATTTCATGCGGCGCGATGGTATGGCTGAAGCCGTGTCGTGCAAGGAAAACAATGTCCAAGCGCCCCAACCTGCCGAATAAAATAGGGCTGCTGGTTAAGCCGTATGGAGTGCGTACGATTTTTCGTTCAGTAATTTCGAGTTCCGGCAGTTTGGTCAAACCGCTGCCGCCGATAATGGCTAACATATAAACTTCCTTTGTTATCAATGGCCGTCTGAAACTTGGATTTTAGACGGCCTTAATATTATCGATTATTTATGTTTGTAGAAACGGCTGCCGAAATAAGCAGATGCGCCTTCACGCAATATAACCAGCGTCACGGCGGCAAGCGGCAAGCCGGCAAGCATACCGACAAAACCCATCAGTTGTCCGAAAGCCATCAACGAGAAAATCACCCAGAACGGAGACAAACCAATGCGGTCGCCGACGATTTTAGGCGTAATGAAAAAGCTTTCCAAGAATTGTCCGACACCGAATACAGCCCAGACCATCAACAAGCCCTGCCATGAGCCATATTGCAAAAGCGCGGCAATTGTCGCCAGCAAAAGGCCGGTAAATGCGCCCAAATACGGAATAAATACCAAAATACCGGCAATCATACCGATGGCAAAGCCGGAATCCAAACCGACCAGCATCAAGCCCAAGCCATAAACCAAGCCCATAATCATCATGACCATCAGCTGTCCGCGCAAAAATTCGCCCAAAACTTCATCCATATTGCCGCTGATACGCGTGTAGGTCTCGATAAAACGGCGTGGAACCAATTTGCTGATTCCGGAAGACCAGCGTTTCCAATCCAACAAGAAGTAATATAGCAACAAAGGCAACAACACTAAATTGCTGACGCCGCTGATCACGTTGCCGCTTTGACGCATCAAGGTAGGAATCCATTCTTTGAGCGTATTGCTCAACTCATCCGTATGCGACTGCAACCATGCAATAATCGATTCTTGATCGATTTGAATATAATCCCCGCTGACGCTGTTAAGCCACGGCAGCAGTTTGTTTTGAACAAAGCCCACGATTTGCGGCAGGCGTTCGGCCAGATTGTTAAACTGGTTCAACAACATAGGTACGATAATCAGTACCAACGACAGCAATACCAGTAAGGCAAACGCCATAATAATCATAGAGGCCGGCGCGCGACGGATACGCTTCAATTGCAGCCACTCAACCAAGGGATTCAAAACATAGGCCAAAACGGCAGCCACAATAAACGGCGTCAAAACATCGCCCAAAGCATATAAAAGCCAAATAAAGGCTGCGATGACGCAGGCCATAATAATCCACGGTTTTGCACCGCGCGTTTTCTTTTGATACATAAAAAGGTGTTCCCCAGTTGATGCTTAAGGTTTTCAAAATAAATAAGCAGTATAACAGATTCACAAAGGCCGTCTGAATGCGCGAGGCTATTAAGATAAAATAAAAATTGTTGACAATAATGCCAAAAAAATTCAGCCTGAATCCTCCAATTTAAGATAAAATACGTTCCGACAATCTACCCCCATACCCGAATAAGGAAATCCAATGAGCACTTCTTTGAGCTATCGTGACGCAGGCGTGGATATCGACGCAGGCGATCAACTGGTCGAAAACATCAAACCTTTTGCCAAGCGTACTATGCGCCCTGAAGTGTTGGGTGATTTGGGCGGTTTCGGCGCTTTGGTCGAAATCGGCAAAAAATACAAAAATCCGGTATTGGTTTCCGGTACGGACGGCGTCGGCACCAAGCTGAAACTGGCATTCGACTGGGACAAACACGATACCGTCGGTATCGATTTGGTTGCCATGAGCGTCAACGACATTTTGGTTCAAGGTGCGGAACCTTTGTTCTTCTTGGACTATTTCGCTTGCGGCAAACTGGATGTTGCCCGCGCGACTGATGTGATTAAAGGCATCGCCCAAGGCTGCGAAGAATCCGGTTGCGCTTTGATTGGCGGTGAAACTGCCGAAATGCCGGGCATGTATCCCGAAGGCGAATACGACTTGGCCGGTTTTGCCGTCGGCGTGGTTGAAAAAGAACGCGTCATCAACGGCCGCAGCATTCAGGCCGGAGACGTTGTTTTGGGCTTGGCTTCCAACGGCGCACACTCCAACGGCTACTCTTTGGTACGCAAAATTATCGAGCGCGACAATCCCGATTTGGAGGCGGAATTCGACAACGGCAAAACCTTGCGCGAAGCTATCATCGCCCCTACCCGCCTGTATGTGAAACCTATCCTTGCCGCTTTGGAAAAATTCACCATTAAAGGCATGGCCCATATTACCGGCGGCGGCATTACTGAAAACGTACCTCGTGTTTTGCCTGAAAATACCGTCGCACAAATCGATGCCAAAGCGTGGGAATTGCCTAAACTGTTCCAATGGCTGCAAAAAGCAGGCAATGTGGAAACCCAAGAAATGTACCGTACATTTAACTGCGGTATCGGCATGGTCGTTATCATTGCCAAAGAAGATGCCGATGCGGTACAGGCATTCTTGAGCGAACAAGGCGAAACCGTTTACCGATTGGGCGCAGTTCGTGAGCGCAACGGCGACGAACATCAAACCCAAGTGGCTTGATTAAGATGTAATTAAAAAAGTGCGGATGATGAATCCGCACTTTTTATTGTTTATGGTCTAAGAAAATCTCCGCTCTAGCCTGCTTCTTCCATAAAGCCGGCCAATTGAGCCGTATCATGGGCAATCATCAGCTCTTCATTGGTTGGAACGACCAAAACAGCCGGCATAGAACCTGTCGGGCTGATGATACCGGAGTTGCCGTAGCGTTTGTCCATATTGGCTTTGGTGTCGATGTGCAGACCTAAGAAATCCAAGTAGGAAACGGTTTTGGCGCGGATATTACGCGAGTTTTCGCCGATACCGCCGGTAAACACGAGCGCGTCAACGCCGCCACAAGCCACAGCCATCGAGGCAATATATTTGGCAAGGCGGTAAGTCATGACTTCCAAAGCCAAACGTGCGCCTTCATGGCCTTCATCCGCAGCGATTTCCAAAGAACGGCAGTCGTTGGAGAGTTCGGAAATACCGAGCAAGCCTGATTTTTTGTTCAGCATTTCATCAACTTGGGCAACATCCAAACCGGCGTGTGAAGTCAGATAGCTGTATACGCCCGGGTCGATGTCGCCGCAACGTGTACCCATTACCAAACCTTCGATCGGCGTGAAGCCCATACTGGTGTCAACGGATTTGCCGTTTCGGATGGCGGTAATGGATGCGCCGTTGCCTAAGTGGGCAATAATCATGCGGATGTCTTCCAACGGTTTGCCCAAGATGCGTGCGGCTTCAGGGGCGACGTAACGCATACTGGTACCGTGGAAACCGTAGCGGCGGAAAGCGTATTTTTTACGCAATTCGCGCGGAACGGCATAAGTGTAGGCACGTTCCGGCATGGTTTGGTGGAACGAGGTGTCCATCACGCCGACGTTGGGCAGGCCGGGGAAGTGTTCCTGCGCGGCGAGGATGCCGCTGATGTTGGCGGGGTTGTGCAGCGGGGCAAGCGGGATGCAGGCTTTCAGTTCGTCAAGGACGTCTTGGTCGATGAGGACGGACTCGTGATATTTTTCGCCGCCGTGGGCGATGCGGTGGCCGATGGCTTTGATGCGGTCGTGCAGGCCGTGTTTTTCCAGTTCGTTCAACAACATACCCACCGCGCCGGCGTGGCAGTTGCGGCCGGTTAAAGCTGTTTGGCATTTTTTGCCGTCTTTGCTGAACGTAATGACTGCTTCGGGCGTACCCAAACGTTCGCCGAGACAGCTTAAGAGAACTTTACCGTTTTTACGATCGATAACGGCACCTTTGAGTGAAGAGCTGCCGCAGTTCAGAACAAGAATGAGTTGGTTGGACATGGTGTTTCTCCTTTGAATTTTGATTGTTTTTTTGGTTTCAGGCCGTCTGAAAAGAGCAAAAACATTTGAGAGCTTTCCAGATTGCCTTTGGTTTGGTGTTTAGTCAGGCTTCATGCCCAATCCTAATCTCCATTGCAGGTATCGCTACCCAACTAAAATCTGCTTATTTGGTTTTCAGACGGCCTTGTTTAATGGCGTGGCCGTCTGAAAACTTAAAAGCAATCTTCCGGCACTCGGACTTGTCCTTCCATAATCACGCGTGCGCTACGGCTCATGACCGCTTTGGTGGCCATCCATTTTCCGTCCTGACATTCGGCGGCGGCACCGACACGCAGTGTGCCTGACGGATGGCCGAAGCGGACTTCTTTACGCGCTCCGCCTCCGGCTGCAAGGTTGACCAGCGTACCGGGAACGGCGGCGGCGGTAGCGATGGCAACTGAAGCGGTGCCCATCATGGCGTGGTGCAATTTGCCCATGCTCAGCGCGCGTACCAATAAGTCGATGTCGGCAGCTTTGACGGTTTTGCCGCTTGAAGCGGTGTAATCTGCCGCCGGAGCGACAAAAGCGACTTTCGGAGTATGGGCGCGGGTGGCGGCTTCGGATACGTCGCTGATCAAACCCATTTTCAGCGCACCATATGCGCGGATGGTTTCAAATTTTTCCAGGGCTGCGGCATCGTTGTTGATGTCGTCTTGCAACTCTTTGCCTGTGTAGCCCAAATCCGCGGCATTTAGGAAAATGGTTGGAATGCCGGCATTGATAAGCGTGGCTTTCAGACGGCCTATATTCGGCACATCAATTTCATCGACCAAATTACCGGTTGGGAACATACTGCCTTCACCGTCGGCCGGATCCAGAAATTCGATTTGTACTTCGGCTGCCGGGAACGTTACGCCGTCAAGCTCAAAATCGCCCGTTTCCAAAACTGCACCGTTTTGCATCGGCACATGGGCAATAATGGTTTTGCCGATGTTTTTCTGCCAGATTTTGACGGTACACAGGCCGTCTGAAGGGATTTTGGATTTATCGACCAAGCCTTGCTCGATGGCAAATGCGCCCACGGCGGCGGTCAGATTGCCACAGTTGCCGCTCCAATCGACAAAAGGTTTGTCGATGGAAACTTGTCCGAACAAATAATCGACATCGTGATCGTCGCGTTCGGATTTGTCCAAAATCACGGCTTTGCTGGTGGATGAACTGGCGTTACCCAAACCGTCAATCTGTTTGCCGTAAGGGTCTGGGCTGCCGAGTACGCGCAAGAGGATTTTGTCGCGTGCCTCGCCTGCTTCCTGCGCAGCAGCCGGCAGATCGGTACGTTTGAAGAAAATGCCTTTAGATGTACCGCCGCGGTAGTAAACGGCTGGAATTTTAATTTGCGGCATTTCGAGTTCTCCTTTGTATTTCTAGTATGGTTTTTTCAGACGGCCTCTTAAACATTCGAGGCCGTCTGAAAACCTTTTTGAGCGTAGCCCGGGCATTTTGACGATACCCGATTTACCTTACGCTGCATTTCCTTCTAAGAAGTCTTGTGCGAAACGTTGCAACACGCCACCGGCTTCATATACCAACACTTCTTCTGCGGTATCGAGGCGGCAGGTAACCGGAACTTCGACGGTTTCGCCGTTTTTACGGTGAATCACGAGGGTCAGGTCGCAGCGCGGTCTGCGTTCGCCGACAACGTCATAGGTTTCCGTACCGTCCAGTTGCAGGGTGCGGCGGTTGGTACCCGGTTTGAATTGCAGCGGCAATACGCCCATACCGATCAAGTTGGTGCGGTGGATACGCTCGAAGCCTTCGGCAACAATCGCTTCCACACCGGCGAGGCGTACGCCTTTTGCAGCCCAGTCGCGGCTTGAGCCTTGACCGTAGTCCGCACCGGCAATGATGATGAGCGGCTGTTTACGGTTCATATAGGTTTCGATGGCTTCCCACATACGCATCACTTGACCTTCGGGTTCAACGCGTGCCAGCGAGCCTTGGCGTACGCTGCCGTCTTCGTTTCTCACCATTTCGTTAAACAGTTTCGGATTGGCGAAGGTTGCGCGTTGGGCGGTCAAGTGGTCGCCGCGGTGGGTTGCGTAAGAGTTGAAGTCTTCTTCAGGCAAACCCATTTTTGCCAAATATTCGCCTGCAGCACTGCTGGCCAAAATCGCATTGGATGGCGAGAGATGGTCAGTGGTGATGTTGTCGGGTAAAATCGCCAGCGGGCGCATACCGCTCAATGTGCGTTCCCCTGCCAGTGCGCCTTCCCAGTAAGGTGGGCGGCGGATATAGGTGGACATAGGACGCCAATCGTACAGCGGGCTTGGTGCTTTTTGTGCTGTGCCGGTGTCGAACATCGGGATATAAACGTCGCGGAATTGTTGTGGTTTCACATATTCGGCAACGATGGCATCGATTTCTTCATCGGTAGGCCAAATATCTTTCAGGCGGATTTCTTTGCCGTCTGCAACGCCGAGTACGTCGTTTTCAATATCGAAACGGATGCTGCCTGCCAACGCATAGGCAACGACCAACGGAGGCGAAGCGAGGAAAGCCTGTTTCGCATACGGATGGATACGGCCGTCGAAGTTGCGGTTGCCTGATAATACGGCGGTAGCGTACAAATCGCGGTCGATGATTTCTTTCTGGATTTTCGGGTCGAGCGCGCCGCTCATGCCGTTACAAGTGGTACATGCGAAGGCAACGATACCGAAGCCGAGTTTTTCCATTTCAGGCAGCAGGCCTGCTTCTTTCAAATAGATTTCGGCTACTTTTGAACCCGGGGCAAACGAAGATTTCACCCAAGGTTTGCGTTTCAAACCAAGGCGGTTGGCATTGCGTGCCAACAGCGCGGCGGCGACAACGTTGCGCGGATTGGAAGTATTGGTACACGAAGTAATTGCAGCAATAATCACTGCACCGTCAGGCATTTGGCCGTCTGAAGGCTCTTCATAAGGTTTAGCCAAGCCTTTGCTGGCCAAATCGGCGGTCGCAAAACGGGCATGCGGGTTACTTGGACCTGCCATGTTGCGCGTTACGCTGCTCAAATCAAATTTCAATACGCGAGGATAAACGGCGGTTTTCAAGGCATCTGCCCACAAACCTGCGGTTTTGGCGTAGATTTCTACCAATTTCACTTGCGCGTCGTCGCGTCCGGTCAATTTCAAATAGGCTATGGTTTGCTCATCAATAGCGAACATAGCGGCAGTCGCGCCAAACTCAGGGGTCATGTTGGAAATAGTGGCACGGTCGCCGATGGACAGGCTTCTTGCACCCTCGCCGAAAAATTCGACAAATGCGCCAACCACGCGCTCTTTGCGCAAGAATTCGGTCAGTGCCAACACGATGTCGGTGGCAGTAATGCCCGGCTGACGTTTGCCGGTCAGCTCCACGCCGACAATATCAGGCAGACGCATCATGGATGCACGGCCCAACATCACGGTTTCGGCTTCCAAACCGCCCACGCCTACGGAAATTACGCCCAATGAATCGACGTGCGGCGTATGGGAGTCAGTACCCACACAAGTATCAGGGAATGCTACGCCGTTTTTAACTTGGACAACCGGCGACATTTTTTCCAAGTTGATTTGGTGCATAATGCCGTTGCCCGCCGGAATCACGTCCACATTTTCAAATGCGGTTTTTGTCCAGTTGATGAAGTGGAAACGGTCTTCGTTGCGTCTGTCTTCGATTTCGCGGTTTTTGCGGAAGGCATCAGGATCATAACCGCCACATTCAACGGCCAGAGAGTGGTCGACGATAAGCTGGGTTTGCACCACAGGATTCACTTTGGAAGGATCGCCTCCTTTTTCTGCAATCGCATCGCGCAGGCCTGCCAAATCCACCAACGCTGTCTGACCCAGAATATCATGACACACCACGCGTGCCGGATACCAAGGGAAGTCGATTTCCTGTTTTCCCTCAATCAGCTGGCCCAGCCAGCTTTGCAGCGTAGGCAAGTCGACTTTGTCTGCGCGGTTGACCAAGTTCTCAGCCAAGATGCGGCTTGTGTACGGCAGCTTGTCGTAAGAGCCTGGTTTGATGTCTTCACACGCCTGACGCGCGTCGTAATATTCCAAATCCGTACCGGGCAAAGCTTTGCGGTAGCGTTGGTTGGCAGTCATGTCGGTTCTCCTAAATCTATTATTTTTTTGGTTTGAGGTTTCAGACGGCCTGTTGATTCGGACCTTTAGGCCGTCTGAAGCCATAAATTCTGTTTTATTGCTTGTTGTCTAAAAATCTATTCGCGGTATGAAAAAAAATTGCTGCTCCGCTACCATCATTCCCGTATAGACGGAAATCCAAACTTAAATCTTTCAGCACTCTTTACAGCAGAACATTTCAACTTTTGAATTTCTGCCTGTATGGGAATGACGACAGCAGAGCAGCATGTTTTCCAAACGGCCGGCTCTCTCTCGCATACTGCACTAGGCCGTCGAAAAACGAAAACATCATTTATTCATTGTTTTCAAACGGCATTTCGAGATGGGGCGGGCAGGTGGCCCACCCTGCTGTTACGCATATTAGCGGTTTTCAATCTCCACGAATGCCAAATCTTCAGGACCTGTGTAGTTTGCGCTCGGACGGATGATTTTGCCGTCTTTGCGTTGCTCGAGAACGTGTGCCGCCCAGCCGGTTGTACGGGAAATTACGAACAGCGGTGTGAACATAGCGGTCGGTACGCCCAATTTTTGGTAGGAAACGGCAGAGAACCAGTCCAGATTCGGGAACATTTTTTTCTCTTCCCACATCACGCTTTCCAAGCGTTCGGCAATGTCAAAGAGGCGCATATCGCCGGTTTCGTTACTCAAACCGCGTGCCACTTCTTTAATGACCACGTTGCGAGGGTCGGAAATGGTGTACACCGGATGACCGAAACCGATCACGATTTCCTTGCGGCCGATGCGTTCGCGGATGTCGGCTTCGGCTTCGTCGGCATTGCGGTAGCGTTTTTGAATATCGTAAGCCACTTCGTTTGCGCCGCCGTGTTTCGGACCTTTGAGCGCGCCGATGGCGCCGGTGATGCAGGAGTACATATCAGAGCCTGTACCGGCAATCACGCGGGCGGTAAAGGTAGAAGCGTTGAACTCGTGTTCTGCATACAGAATCAGTGAAACGTGCATGGCTTTGATGTGTGATTCGCTTGGACGTTTGCCGTGCAACAGGTGCAGGAAATGACCGCCGATGGTCTCTTCGTCGCTTTCAACTTCAATGCGTTTGCCGTTGTGCGAATATTGATACCAGTACAGCAGGATGCTGCCGAGGCTGGCGATCAGTTTGTCGGCGATGTCGCGCGCTTCGCTTTCCGGATGGCTTTCACGTTCAGGATGAACGCAGCCCAGCATGGATACGCCGGTACGCATCACGTCCATCGGATGGGTATGTGCAGGCAGGCTTTCCAAAACTTTGATCACACGGATAGGCAGGCCGCGCATGGATTTGAGCTTGGTTTTATAAGCGGCCAGCTCAAATTTGTTGGGCAGATGGCCGTGAATCAGCAGGTAGGCGACTTCTTCAAACTCGCATTTTTGTGCCAAGTCCAGAATGTCGTAACCGCGATAGCTCAAATCGTTGCCGGTACGGCCAACGGTACACAATTCGGTATTGCCGGCCGCAACACCAGAAAGCGCAACGGATTTTTTAGGTTTGAAAGTCGGGGTTTGAGTAGTTTCAGTCATGGTATTTCTCCTTTGTATTTTATGGGTTTTATTTTTTCAGACGACCGATGCGGATTTGTTGAAAGGCCGTCTGAAAGCGGTTACTTATTTTTGAAACAATTTATCCAGTTTTTGCTCGAAGGCATGATAGTTCAGATGCTCGTACAGCTCGGCACGGGTTTGCATAGTGTCAACCACTGCGGCCTGAGTGCCATCGCGCATAATCGCTTCATAAACATTCAGTGCGGCTTTACTTGCTGCACGGAACGATGACAGCGGATACAGCACCAGTGACACGCCGTTTTCAGCCAGCTCGCTTTGGGTATAAAGCGGAGTAGAACCAAACTCAGTAATGTTGGCCAATACAGGCACTTTTACGGCATCTGCAAATTGGCGGTACATTTTCAAATCGGTCATGGCTTCAGGGAAAATCATGTCCGCACCGGCTTCGACACAAGCCTGGGCACGTTCGATAGCGGCATCCAAACCTTCTACCGCCAGCGCATCGGTACGCGCCATAATCACAAAGTTCTCATCAACGCGGGCATCTACGGCAGCTTTGATACGGTCGACCATTTCATCTTTAGAAACGATGGCTTTGTTCGGACGGTGGCCGCAGCGTTTTTGCGCTACCTGATCTTCGATGTGAACCGCTGCAACACCAGCGCGTTCAAAGTTACGAATAGTACGGGCAATATTGAATGCACCGCCCCAACCCACATCAATGTCCACCAGCAAAGGCGTATCCACGTTGTCCGTGATGCGTCGTGCGTCGATCAGCACATCTTCCATTGTGGTAATACCCAAATCAGGGATACCGCAAGAGCAGGCTGCCACGCCGCCGCCAGACAGATAGATTGCTTTGAAACCGCTTTGGGTCGCCAATCGTGCAAAGTAAGCATTGACGCAACCGACGACGGCAAGAGGATTCGATTCTTTCACTGCTTGGCGGAAACGTGCTCCGGCAGAGTGTTGACTCATCATATTTCTCCTTTATAGACTTTTTATCAGTATGAATCGGACGGCTCGGTTTTTTCACAACTTAAAACGAACCGTTTAAAAAGAAACAATCGTTCTAAAAAACTGTTTTCAGACGGCCTGTAAAATGTCGATCATTAACCATCTAAAAATTAAAATCAATAAATACAAATAGTTATCAAAACCAATAAATACAATAAGGCTGAAGCGAAGGTATACGTTTTTTAATTTTTATTAATCAGTATATGAATGCTGTTGGGGATACAGATATTTTAAAACCCGAAAAGTTTGTAGAGATGCGGAAACTGGATTCGGGTTGAGAGCCTTCAGACCGTCGGGACTGCCAATAAGCTGGCGGCGACGGGAGCGGCAGAGATGGGAGAAAATCTATAACAAGAGAGAGTGGTTTGATACAGATTCATGATGATGTTCCTTTGTAGTGCGATGTAGTTTTTATTTATGGAAACAAATTTAAAAAATAAAACCGGTCTTGTCAAACACTTTTTTCAAAAAAATTATAAAAAATTCAGTTATTAATAAACGATTTTTTTGCAACAAATGTAAAAAACGGACAGGCTATACCACATCAAATCCTTATGTAGCCTAGCTTCTGTCCGTTTTAAACTTTTGACTAATAGTCAGAATGATTGTAAACAATCTATCTAAAAATAATTTATAATTGATTCATTTATAAAGAACTTTTAAATATGCCGTCTGAAAAATTAAAATTTTTGCCTTTAAATTTTCAGACGGCCTTTGCATGATGACTACTCTGCACTAAATGCCGTCTGAAAAGTCTGTTTGCCAATGGTAATGTCGGCAGTGTAATCATGGCGGCCTTCGACGCAAAACGGCAAGCGGACTTGCGCAGCCTGCCAACTTTGCGGCGATTGTTGCGTCAGGTTGTAGCGGTTGAAGCCCATGTCCATGTTTTTCATACTGAAACTGATACTGACCGCGCTCGTATTCTTCGGCACATTTTCCACCACAATATCAAAAGGCTCGTGTGTATTAATGGATGTTGCACGCACTTTTGAACCGTCAGGCAGGACGCAGCCTTGTGTCAGACTACATTCGACTACATTCGCTTTTGACTGTTGCCGCTGCCACCAATCCAGTAGCAGCAGTTTGACCGCCGCAAACACAATCAGTAAAACAGCGGCAATCAGTAGTTTTTGATTTTTACTCATTTCAGACGGCCTCAATGTCATTATCGGTCAAAACGGCATGCACACCCATGCTCTGCCACTGTTCGCGATAAATGGAAACCATACTTTCCGGAGCAGCCGCAATCAACGGTATAGCCACGCCTTGAGCCAAAATATTGACAACTTGCTTGGCTGCCGCTTCATTCGCCACTTTCCAAACGACAGCATCGGCATTTTGCACCTGCTGCCATTGTTCGGCATTTTCAATAATTGGCCATACGCTGGGTGCTTCTATCGGCTTGCCTTGTTGCCAATCGGCAAAATCCAGCAATACGGCAGATGCGGTTTGATGCTGAGCCGACAGATACGGCGCAACATAATATTCGCCCATGCTGTTTTGACCGCAGAATCCGCTTTTCAGACGGCCTTGAAGCTGGCGCGGAATAGAGAGGGAACGTAATAATGCGCTATTGGCAGGCAACATCGGCGCAACGGTAAAATCCCCTGCCTTTTGCCATGCCCATTTCTGCCCTTCCCTCGATTGGATTTCGCCCGTCCATTGGTTGGCTTCCACCCATAAAAAATGCAGGCGTACATGTGCGTGTTCGTAGGAATGGACTTTGGTCAGCCACGGCGTAGCGGCAAAAATACGGATGCCGAGTTCTTCTTCAAACTCGCGCTGTAAGGCTTGAAAATCGCTCTCGCCTGCCTCAACCTTGCCGCCGGCAAATTCCCAATAGCCGGCATACGGCTTGCCCTCTGGGCGGGAACTGAGCAGATAGCGGCCGTTTTGGTCGAGCAAAATTCCGGCAACCACTTGCAGCAATGGGCGTGTGTCTTCAGTCATCATGAGCTTATTCTTATATGTGGCAGGCAGTGATACCTGCCGATTTATACGTACAAAAACGATGTCGGGCCTATACGCCCGACCTTCAACAAATACCTAACCCTTCAGGCCGTCTGAAAAGGATTTTCTATTTCAGACTACTTAAATCCGGCCTTATTTTTCCGCAATGACAAAAGCCATAACGGTATCCTCTTCATCGCTCATACTGAGATGGCAGCTTCGGATACCTTGCTCCTCCAGCCATTTTGTCAAAGCCGGTGCAAAAAACAATTCAGGTTTGCCCAATGCGTCATGTCCGACACCGATATTGCGGAAAGACACCACGCCGCGTATGCCCGTACCGACGGCTTTGGCAAAAGCCTCTTTGGCGGCAAAGCGTTTGGCAAGATAGTTGACCGGTTTGCCTGCCTGAGGAAACTCCAACAGCTCTTCCGGGCTGAGAATGCGTTGCGTAAATGCCAGCCCGAATTTTTTGTTCAGGCGGATAATGCGTTTGAGGGAAACAATGTCTGTACCTATTCCGTAAATCATGGGTCTGCTCCTTGTTTAAATAGTCAGGCCGTCTGAAAGTGTGAATACCGGCCAAAGCAAATCGACTTAGCCGGTATGGCTGATGCCGTTAAGGCAGCATTCTGGCTCTGAACATGACCTCCTTCATTTGACGGACAGCTTCAGGCAGGCCGAGGAAGAGTGCTTGGGAAATCAGCGAATGCCCGATGTTCAACTCGCGGATGGCGAGGATTTGAGCAATCGGTGTAACGTTGTGAATGGTCAGGCCGTGTCCGGCATTAACGACCAAACCCAAATCGCTGGCATAATGCGCGCCGTTTTGAATGCGCTCGAATTGTTTCATTTGCTCGGCGTGGCTGTGTGCATCGGCATACGCACCGGTGTGCAACTCGATAACGGGCGCGCCGACATCATAAGCGGCTTGGATTTGCGCGTTGTCGGCATCGATAAACAAGGACACGCGAATGCCTGCGTCGGTCAGGATTTTGGTGAATTCGGCCACTTTATCCTGTTGCGCCAATACGTCCAAACCGCCTTCTGTGGTCACTTCTTGACGTTTTTCAGGCACGAGGCACACATCTTCCGGCATGACGTTGAGCGCGTTTTCCAGCATTTCTTCCGTCAGCGCCATTTCCAAATTCAGGCGCGTGCGGATGGCGTTTTTAACGGCGAACACGTCCGCATCTTTAATATGGCGGCGGTCTTCACGCAAGTGCATGGTAATCAAATCTGCACCGTGGGTTTCCGCGATCAGCGCCGCTTCGACAGGGCTGGGATAAATCGTACCGCGCGCATTGCGGACGGTGGCAATATGGTCGATGTTTACGCCTAACAACATAATAATGTCCTTTCATTAAGGTTTCAGACGGCCTGAGCCTTTACCTATCCAAGGCCGTCTGAAAAAATTCAACTGCCCAAACCAAACTGCTGCAACTGCTGCAAAACCTGCCGAGATTTGATGCCCTCGGGGAGAAGGTTGTCAATCAAAAGCCGCGTTACTTTCAAAGCCTGACCGAGGCTTTCCTGATGAACGAAACTGCCTTCCCTCAAATCGATTAAAGTCGTGCCCAATACGGCAACGCCCTTATTGAGCGCATGAAAACGGTCGGCCTCGGCCAGGGAAACCACAGCTTCTTCAGCCGTGAGCCAATATGTTTCTTCTCCATTGATTTCATTGCCGTTGCCGTCATGAAACAAATCAGGGGCAAATCCCAAGCGTGTCAACAACGTCCACTCAAAACGGCGTAAAGCGGCAATGTGGTTGGCCTCGCAACAAATGGTTTTCATGGTTTCCGCCAAAACATCGTATAGCTCGGGCAACGGATCTTCGCGGACGGTCAACTTCAGCATCAACTCGTTCACATACAATCCGCTAAACAAAGCCCTGCCCTGTGGCTGCGGCCACCCGCCTATCCATTCGGCGCGATGCAAAGTCTTCAACTCTTGCGAACCATACCAAGACGCACTCACCGGTACAAACGGCACCAACACGCCCCTCAATTCACTCTGCCGTTTGCGCGCGCTTCTGGCCAACAAAGCCACCCGCCCATAACGGCGGCTGAAAGCCTCCACCCACAAGCTGCTCTCGCGCCACGGGGCGGAAGCAAGCAGAAAGATAGGTTCGTGGTTGATGCGGTTTGGTTGCGCCATAAGGGTTTAGAAAGATAAAGATTGTGTCGATTATAACGGAAAATCGACGCAAAAAGGCCGTCTGAAAATCCGCCTTCTATAAAGGCCATCTAAAAACCTTTATAATCCGTTTTGAATGAACAACCGACTTTCCTGTGTTTATGCCGAAATTCCCTTTTAAATCCGCTCTTTCCCTACTCTCCGCAGCCCTATTATCCGCCTGCTCGCTGGTGAAATATCAGCCTGTTGCCGGTATTGATACGGTCGACCTGCAACGCGGCTACCGCTTTGAAACCAGCCGGCTTCAACACCACGACGAAGACGATACGCTTATTGTGTTGATGTTCTCCGGTGGCGGTACGCGCGCAGCGGCTTTGGGTTATGGCGTGTTGGAGCAGCTTCATAAGCAACAGGTTACCATCGGCGGCAAAAAACAGTCTTTGATGTCGAATGTCGATGTGGTGGTCGGCGTATCCGGCGGCTCGGTTTTGGCAGCTTATTTTGCACTCAAAGGCGAAGAAACCATTCCCTTGTTTTATAAACGTTTCCTACACCAAAACTTCCAACGTCAAGTCGTCAAGCAAGCCTTTTCCATGTCCAACCTGCCCCGACTGGCCTCGCCTGAATACGGACGCGGCGATCTGTTACAGGAGCAGTTTGAAAACTACCTTTTCGGCAAAACCACTTTCCGCGATTTGGAAAAAAATGCCAAAGGCCCGTTTGCCATCATTTCCGCCACCGATATGGGCATAGGCGAACGTTTCAATTTCACACAGGAATATTTCGATCCGATGTGTATCGACTTGGGCGACTTGCGACTTGCCCGCGCCGTTGCCGCGTCAAGCTCCGTGCCTATGGTGTTTGCACCGATTACGCTCAATAACAACGGCGGCCATTGCCAATACACGCCGCCGTTGCAACTTATCTCCGACAGCGAAGCCGGTAAAAAACAACAGCAAACCCGAAAAGAATTTATCGAGCGTTTCCAAAAATACAGCGACAGCAAAAACCGTCCCTACATCCACCTTATCGACGGCGGCTTGACCGACAATCTGGGTATGCGCAGCCTTTTGGACATGACGGAAATGTATCCGGAAAAACTCCTGACGCATAAAATCAAACAAAACAAAATCCGCCATATTGTCGTCATCAACGTCAATGCCCAAAACGAAGTCAGCAGCGATTTGGATAAAAGCGCGGCCGTACTCGGTTTCCGCGATGTCGTTTCCGCCATCGTGAATATCCCGATCGACCAACATTCGCAAGAATCTTTGCGTCGCTTCAGGGCTTTTGTCGACCAATGGAACAAAGACAAACAGAACGAAGACATCTATTTCTCTTTCGTCAGCCTGAATCTCAAAGACCTTCCGCCATCCCAGCTGAGGGACAAGGTGTTGAATATCCCGACCAGTTTCTATCTGCCGCCGGAAGACGTGGACAATCTGCGTACCGCCGCTGCCGAACTGATGAAGCAGTCGCTGGACTATCGCAACCTGCTGGCAGAATTTGCGGCACACCCCAATCCAGACACCATCTTCGCAGCCCCGCCTCTAGATGCGCAAGAGTTCAAGCCATTGAACGAAAAAGAAAAGCAGTAGCAAACTGTTCCATAAAGTGTAGCTCTGTTAAAATATATGCTTCATCTTATATTTCAGACGGCCTCAATACCCAAGGCCGTCTGAAACACTTAACAATAAATAGAATCCAACCATGACCGAATTAAACACTCCCATCGTTACCGATATTGACCGCCCTATCCTCGTTCCACCGGGCGGCCATAAAAAAGTCTTGCTGCATTCCTGCTGCGCTCCATGTTCCGGCGAAGTGATGGAAGCCATGCTTGCCAGCGGCATCGACTACACCATTTATTTTTACAACCCCAATATCCATCCGCACAAAGAATATATGTTGCGCAAAGAAGAAAATATGCGCTTTGCGGACAAATTCGGCATCCCCTTTGTCGATAAAGACGACGACTACGAAAACGACCGTAAAGAATGGTTCGCCAAAGCCAAAGGCATGGAATTTGAACCCGAACGCGGTATCCGCTGCACCATGTGTTTCGATATGCGTTTTGAAAAAGCGGCTCAATATGCCCATGAAAACGGCTTTCATGTCTTCACCAGCTCACTGGGCATTTCACGCTGGAAAGACATGAAACAGATCAACGGCTGCGGCCATCGCGCTGCCGAGCCGTACGATGACTTGGTTTATTGGGATTTCAACTGGCGCAAAGGCGGCGGCAGCGCACGCATGATTGAAATCAGCAAGCGTGAGCATTTCTACCAACAAGAATATTGCGGTTGCGCCTATTCCCTGCGCGATTCCAATGCCCACCGCAAATCGCAAGGCCGCATCCCCATTAAGCTGGGCGTGTTGTATTACGGTGATGAATCTACCCAATACGAGCCTCAAGCCGAAAACAAAATCATTGTTGAGAAATAAATATCAAAGGCCGTCTGAAACATTCAGACGGCCTTTGTTTAAATCAGACGATTAACGGCGGCGGAATTTGCCGTGATCAAAATCATCAAATGCCTGATAAGCAGCTTGGCATTGAATTTTTTGCTCGGCATAAGGCAAACCGCGGAACGCTTTTGCCGCTTTACGGTTTTCTCTCAACTCGGCCTTATTGCCTTTATAGCGATACCAAGCGACACGGCGCTCAAGGTATCTCTTACACGCAGGATGCAATTTGTTTTTCTTCGCCTGCTGGTGTTTGCTCACATGATGGCCATGCGGTTTGGCCACCGCTTCGGCAGAATAAGTACCCAAGCTCAATACAGCAATCATTGCCAGTGCAGAACCTAAAGTTTTAAGTGTCAACATGATTTGCTCTCAGTTCAGGTTGGATAGTCATCCCATTATATGCTTCGCCTGATACCTCGCATGACAAAAGAGTGTTATCAATTACGACATTATCCTTCTTGCTTTGCAAAATTTAACACACATTCCATTTAGACAGACGCAGAATATAAATTTCTTTATTTCATAAGCCTCTAGCCAATGTTTGAATAAATGTGATGCAAATGCAAAATAATGCCAAATCGCCACAAAGCCACATGAAACCTAGTCCGAGCCTTCCCCCTCCTTAATCAGCCCCCGAAAAAAGCGCATTGTCAAGTCTAGTTAAACAAAGAAAAATACATTATATTGTGCCGTTCAAAGCAATCACATACCGTATCTTGTGTTTTTTAATGGGGAGACTGAACAATGAATGCAGCAACGAATATTAAAGTAACCAAACGCGACGGACGCTTGGAAGATATCGATTTAGACAAAATCCACCGCGTTGTTACTTGGGCGGCAGAAGGCTTACAACACGTCTCCGTATCGCAAGTCGAGCTCAAATCACATATTCAGTTTTACAACGGTATCCGTACCGACGATATCCATGAGACTATCATCAAGGCCGCGGCCGACCTGATCTCACAAGATACGCCCGATTATCAATATCTGGCCGCCCGCCTCGCCATTTTCCATCTGCGAAAAATTGCTTATGGCGAATTCGAACCGCCTCACCTCTACGATCACGTTAAAAAACTGACCGAAGCAGGCAAATACGACCGCCACATCATCGCAGATTACAGTCGCGAAGAATTTGACGAGCTGAATGCCTATATCGACCACAGCCGCGATATGACCTTCTCTTATGCTGCCGTAAAACAGCTGGAAGGCAAATATCTGGTTCAAAACCGCGTTACCCGCCAAATTTATGAAACGCCTCAGTTTTTATACATTTTGGTGGCGATGTGTCTCTTCAGCAAATATCCGAAAGAGACCCGTTTGGATTACGTCAAACGCTTTTACGATGCCGTTTCCACATTTAAAGTATCGCTGCCTACACCTATCATGAGCGGCGTGCGTACGCCTACCCGTCAATTCTCAAGCTGCGTATTGATTGAATGCGACGACAGTCTGGATTCCATCAACGCTACTACCAGCGCGATTGTGAAATACGTTTCCCAACGCGCAGGCATCGGCATCAATGCCGGTCGTATCCGCGGCTTGGGCAGTGAAATCCGTGGCGGCGAAGCACAACACACTGGCTGCATCCCATTCTTCAAAATGTTCCAAGCGGCTGTTAAGTCCTGCTCGCAAGGTGGCGTACGCGGCGGCGCGGCAACCTTGTTCTACCCATTGTGGCACATCGAAGCCGAAAGCCTGTTGGTATTGAAAAACAACCGCGGCGTAGAAGACAACCGTATCCGCCAACTGGACTACGGCGTACAAATCAACCGCCTGCTGTACACCCGCTTGATTAAAGGCGGCAACATTACCCTGTTCTCACCGAATGAAGTTCCAGGTTTATATGATGCCTTCTTCGCCGATCAAGACGAATTCGAGCGCCTCTACACTCAATACGAGCAAGACCCAAACATCCGCAAACGTACTTTGCCGGCAACAGAATTGTTCTCCACCCTGATGCAGGAACGCGCCGGTACCGGTCGTATCTACATCCAAAACGTTGACCACTGCAACACGCACAGCCCGTTTGATCCACGCGTTGCGCCTGTACACCAGTCCAACCTGTGCATGGAAATCGCCCTGCCGACCAAACCTTTGGACAACATCAACGACGCAGAAGGCGAAATTGCCTTGTGTACCCTGTCCGCCTTCAACTTGGGCGCATTGAACAACTTGGACGAACTGGAAGAGCTTGCCGATTTGACCGTGCGTGCACTTGATGCCCTGCTGGATTATCAAGACTATCCGGTTGCAGCCGCGCGCACCGCAACCATGAACCGCCGCACACTCGGCATCGGCGTCATCAACTACGCCTACTATCTGGCGAAAAACGGCGTACGTTACAGCGACGACTCAGCCCTCGGCCTGACCCACCGCACCTTTGAAGCCATGCAGTATTACCTGCTCAAAGCATCGGTAAACCTTGCCAAAGAATACGGCGCATGCCCGCTCTTCAACCAAACCGTTTACTCGCAAGGCAAACTGCCTATCGATACCTACAAAAAAGACTTGGACGCCGTGTGCAGCGAGCCTTTGCACTACGACTGGGAAAGCCTGCGTGCCGACATCGTCAAATACGGCCTGCGCAACTCTACCCTGACCGCACTCATGCCATCTGAAACCAGCTCGCAAATTGCCAACGCCACCAACGGCATTGAGCCACCGCGCGGATTGGTAACGGTCAAAGCATCGAAAGACGGTATTTTGAAACAAGTCGTACCGGAATTTGAAACCCTGAAAGACGCCTACGAAACCCTGTGGCAGCTTCCCGGCAACGAAGGCTATCTGAAACTCGTCGGCGTAATGCAGAAATTTGTCGATCAATCGATTTCTGCCAATACCGCCTACGACCCGAACAAATTTGAAGGCAGCAAAGTTTCCATGAAACAAATGCTGAAAGACCTACTGACCGCCTATAAATACGGTGTTAAAACCCTGTACTACCACAACACCCGCGACGGCGCGGACGATACGCAGACCGATATTCAGGATGATGGCTGTGCTGGGGGGGCTTGTAAGATTTGATAAGGAAGGAGTTCAGACGGCCTTTTACATATCTAAACGACCGTCTGAAATTAAGAAGTTCTCTAAAAAATGAAAATAGCTTGATACATTGGCGTGTATCAAGCTATTGAAAGATTTTTAACGTATTGGCGTACGTTAAAAATTTCTTTAGGTCATTCATGAGAACCTAAAGACCTAACTCAATCGTATGATTTCATTAGATTTATTGCTAGAATTCGAATGATACTGCGATTTTAAGGTTAGTACAAGCTAAATCTCATGAGCTCAATATAAGTGTTTATTTTTTGTAGAGTTTAGTTTTCTACACAAAAAATACACTTTGTGCTTTATGAAAGGAGCTTGAATGCGCGGGAAAACTGTTCCTGTAAGAGCTTATCGTCGTTTCCGTAATGGTAACTTCGAACATGTTCGCAAGCATTTTCGCCGACCACCATTACGGTAATCGGTTATAATAACCAGCTCGCAGTTTTTACTGCGGGCTTTTTTTATTTAAAGGATTTCTACAATGTCATGCGAACATTTAACTATGTCCTACAGCACCTTTTCCAAAACCAAAAATGATGCGCTGAAAGAGCCGATGTTTTTTGGTCAGCCGGTAAATGTTGCTCGTTATGACCAGCAGAAATACGAAGTATTTGAAAAACTGATTGAAAAACAATTATCTTTCTTCTGGCGTCCGGAAGAAATCGACGTGTCGCGCGACCGTATCGACTATGCGAACTTGCCCGAACACGAAAAACATATTTTCATCAGCAATCTGAAATACCAAACCCTGCTCGATTCGATCCAAGGCCGCAGTCCGAATGTTGCCTTGCTGCCTTTGGTGTCGATTCCCGAGCTGGAAACGTGGATTGAAACGTGGAGCTTCAGCGAGACCATCCACTCGCGCAGCTATACACACATTATTCGCAATATCGTGAATGATCCGTCGGTCGTGTTCGACGACATCGTGCAGAACGAATACATCATCGCTCGCGCCGAAGACATCGCCTGCTATTACGATGATTTAATCGAATATACCCAGTATTACAACCTGTTGGGCGAAGGAA
>ERZ773054.451-NODE-451-length-32392-cov-33.593778_pt1 | contig 32392 bp, 30 predicted proteins | sample MGYA00580630_ERZ773054 | MGnify/ENA primary metagenome ERZ773054 (study PRJEB29015, sample SAMEA2737994) | human oral metagenome | biome: human oral; feature: human-associated habitat; material: dental | place: China | collected 2115 ... | reverse complement strand
ATGTACGCACCTTCTCCGGGTGGGTCTATGTGGCTTTCGTGACCGACGTGTACTCCCGGAGGATCATCGGCTGGCAGACCACCTACCGGCCAGCGTGCACCGACCTGGCCCTAGACGCCCTGGAGATGGCCGTCTGGCAGCGGAAACGTCAGGGGGCTGATCTCTCTGGCCTGGTGCATCACTTACGACCGCGGCGTGCAGTACCGAGCCATCCGCTATGGGCAGGCCCTATCAGAGTGTGATGCCGTCGCCTCGGTGGGTTCCAAGGGGGACTCCTTTCGGCTTCGCTCTGGCCGAGGCGCTCAACTCGCTGTACAAGGCCGAGCTGATCCGTAACCAGGGCCCCTGGCAGGACATCGACGCCGTCGAGCTTGCCACCGCTGAGTGGATGCACTGGTTCAACACCATTCGCCCTCACTCCGCTATCGGTATGCGTACCCCCGTCGAGCACGAAGCCGCCTGGGTCCCCGACGTCAGCCAGAACAGCCAGGAACAATCACAACCGGCAACCACCGGCACCAGATAAACCAGCCTCCACAAAACCCGGGGCTTGACACCGAGTGCTGAACGACCATGACCTGCGCTACTGGGTACCTGCCCCGGCCGTCGGGTTCCAAGCGCCGTCCCCTCCCTGACTGGGCCACGTACCAGCCCAACTCGATTTGGATCTACCACTCCACCCACTCCCGCCGCCTGTGGGATGACAGTACTGATCATCGAGGACCTGGTGTGGCGCAAGTGGATCACCCACGCCCGTCTCCGCAGAGAAGGACCCACCTCCAGGTCGGTCTCGCCTCCTGGCAGGCCCTGGAGGCCGAAGACCTACTCACCTCCGCGCTGGAGCGCGCTGAGGCTCTCCAGCGCCGGCTGGTCCTGGACGGCGACGATGACCCGGTCTCTGTTGCTGCTGGCCGTCTCGGACAACGGGTCGCAGATGATCGCTGCCAGTACCCGCAGGTTCATGGCCATGGTCGCCATCGCCCAGCACTTCGGGCGCTCAGCGACCCCCACTGATCAGGCCTGGATCGAGTCACGGGGCGGAACGCTCAAGGCCCAGTGGCCTCACCTGCTGGCCATCACCAGCCCCGCCGTACTCAGGGCCGAGCTCGACTCGGTACGGGACGAGTACAACAGCCAGCCCCTGCACCCCGGGTATCGGCTACATCCGCTCCTCTCGACGAGCACGAAGGACGCGGACCCGCCATCCGCAAAGCCCGCCAGAACGGCCTGGAACGAGCCTCTCTGCAACGACCGGGGTGCCTCGTGTCAGGTGCTCGCGAAGTGTCTTCGGTGCCTCATGTAGGAGTGCCCGCGTAGTCCGGCTGTGGTCAGGAGGCCTTCCTGAGTCGTACGCCTTGTGGACGTTGGGCAGGATGCTGGGGATCTGGGCGAGGCAGGCGCTGGTCGGTCTTGTCCTTGGCCAGGCGGATGAGGACGTCCTGAAGCTCGATGATGCGGCGGGAGATGGCGGCGGGGTTGAGCTGGTTGCGGTAGGTGATCAGGTCAGTCTTCTGGGGCTTGGTCAGGGCGTCGGTGTCCAGCAGCCGATCCAGAGGGGTGCGGGAGGGTCGTAGAGATGCTTGCGCCTGCCTGCTTTGTCAGTGCCCCACCCGACAGGCTTACGGGTGGGAGTCTAGGAGCGTTGAGCTTGACGTTGACCTGCTCCCACAGGCGGCCCAGGACCTCGCGCTCCTCGCTGGTGTCATAGCGGTTAGCAGGTAGGCGTAACGGCGTACCAGGTGGCTGCCGGGGCTCGATGGTGGCCTGGTCGTTCTTCCTGTACGGGCGCGAGCGGGCGGGAGTAGATGCCCAGGTTCCCGACCCACTTCACCACCCCGTGGTTGATGAACTCCGAGCAGCCTACGAAGTCCATGCCCAGGACAGGCAACGGCAGACAGTCCACGGCAGCGTTCAGGGCGGAGATAATGAGTCTTGTCGGCGACGCCTGCGGATCGAGCGGGTGAAGGTCCACTCCGTGAGCACATCGGTCGTGTTCACGGTCCGGGTGGGCTCTCTCTTGAGGGTCAGCCCGCAGTGGGCGACGGTGACAGGCCTCGAAAAGACCCGAGCTCGGCCACGAGCCTCGCCCGCCGGCCTTGCGGATCTTGATGGAGCTGCGAAAGTCAACGGGCTGGCCTTGGTCGTCGACTTACCCCGCAGCTGATCGGTGGACCGTACCGGGGCGAGGTATCGGTCGATGGTCTGTTGCGCTCATGGCCACACGGCTCGCTTCTGACAGCAGGGCTGTAGCGCGGCTCGTCGTCGAGCTCACCACTCGCCTCCAGCAGGCCTGGCAGCAGCGGCATGGACTCCTTGAGGAATCTTGCCGCACTGGCCGCCGCTGGCGGCCCACACCCGCTGATGTACCTTCAAGGCGCTCGTGGGGAGTACCTACGGGCCCTGGGCTCCGGCTTCCTGCGACCGGGTGGGCGCCTGGCCGCGGCCACCAGGCGTCGGCGCGCGTTGTCCCGGCGCCTGGTCCGTGACCGCGCAGACCTCACCCGAGGATCCGACCCTTGTCCTTCTTTGAGGCTTTCGCGTACGCCTTGGCATACCTGCCCGTGATCTCAGCCCTGGCCTGCACCAGGCAACCCACTTCCCATGCTCACCACGGTCCACGGACTTTGCGGGCAGTTCTAAGTGAGGCACCGACTTCCAGGGGGTCGGCAAAGTCGGTGGGTGGGGGTGTCTGAGTTGGTTTGACGGGGGTGTTGTGTCGCTAGGACGGGGGCGCGGGCCCCGTGGGGACGATGAGTGGTGTCTAATCAATCCCTTCGTCCTGGGAGCCCGCGCTGATGTCATCTTCCACCACGAACGCCTTGCCGCGCCAGCCCCTGGTCCAGGTTCTCAGGAACATCACCGATCCACGCGATAGACGGGGTGTGCGCCATAACCCTGTCTACGGTCCTGTCTCTGGCTGTGACGGGGGTGCCGGCCGGCTGTCGCAGCCTGACAGCGATATGGGAGCACGCCACCGACCTGACCGGCGCCGACCTGGAGGCCCTGGGACTAGCTAGCGGCGGGGCAGGCTCTTCCATCGGAGTCGACCATCCGCCGGGTTCTGCAGGACCTGGACCCCGCTGACGTTGATGCCCACCTGAGGTCATGGTTGTGCACACGCACCGGCACCATCAACGGTCGCAGAGTGATCGCGGTGGACGGTAAGACCATGCGCGCAGCCCGCACCAGCAAGGACCCGGCACCTCATCTCCTGGCCGCTCTGGACCACGCCACCGGCGCCGTGCTGACCCAGCAGCGGGTGGCCGGCAAGTCCAACGAGATCCCCGCGCTCAGGGAGCTTGTCGAACCCTTGGACCTCGACGGGGCGGTGATCACCGCCGATGCGATGCACACCCAGGTGGACACAGCCCAGTGGATCACCCGGCGTGGTGGTCACTACCTTCTCACCGTCAAGGGCAACCAGAAGACTCTGCACCGTACTCTCAAGGCCCTGCCCTGGAAGAACGTCCCGTCCTTCTCAAGCGTCGACACCTCTCATGGGCGGCGGGTGCGGCGCACCGTCAAGGCGATTGAGGACCCCTCCTGGGTGGACTTCCCCGCAGCCGCTCAGGTTCTCCAGGTCCGACGCACCAGGACTATCAAGAGCAGGAAGCATGTTGAGGTGGTCTACCCGGGTCTGCTCCCTGTCCATGGCCGATGCCCAGCCCGAGGCCATCGCCGCCTGGATCCAAGGACACTGGGGAATCGAGAACCGACTCCACTGGGTCAGAGACGTCCTCTTCGACGAGGACCGCCACCAGCTGCGCACCGCTAACGGCCCACAGATCATGGCCGCACTACGCAACCTGGCCACCCGGCCTCATCCGACTCTTCCACAGCGCCGGCATCTCCATCACCTCAACCACCAGATCCCTGTCAAGACAACCCAAACGAGCCATCAAACTACTCACCCAACCAACCACCTAAACCGACCTTGCCGACCCCCTGCACCGACCCTCTCTCGGGCATTCCTAATGAATCTCGTCGAACACTTGACACAGCGACCTAGCGGCCGGTAAAATTCCGGTCATCCCATTGATCTTGGCTATCTTGCTACTAGTCCAACGCACTCACTGCTCTGCCTAAGTTGTGGCGAGGTAGTTACGAGTTCTTTTATGTGCTCGTTGTTGCTGTGAGCATGTGACCCGACCAGAGAGGAGGCCTGATGACGTCCCATCTCGATCTCGTTGCCATCATATGTGAGAAGTTAGACGCCACTACGCACGTTTACACCGAGTTGCTCGGTTTCAGCATCCTAAAGGAGTTCAGCCGATCAGGCGACGTGTTCCCTGAGGTTCGTTAGCGTCAGATTGGCCTAGAGTAACTAGAGTAATAGGAGAAAGTAGTGTCCCAGATGACCGTCGATGAGTTGTTTGAAGCGTTGGCTGGACGGCTCGACGCTGAAGCCGCCTCTGGAATTAACCGTACGATCCAGTGGAAGATCACTGACCTTAACCCTGGTGTGTGGGCCTTCCGTCTGCTTGATGGGAGAGGTGAACTGATACCCGGTGGAGTAGAGACGCCTGACACCACGTTTTTAACCACAAGTGATACTTGGATGGGGATCGCCGAAGGTCGTATCGACGCAATGCGGGCGTTTATGACCGGCAAGTTGAAGGTCCAGGGCGACATGATGCTCGCTCTTAAGGTCCCCAAGCTCTTCCCGACCAACGCTTGACAACATTGACATAAACCGAGGCCATATTATGACACAGATTGTGCAGCCGGAAGTTGACCAAGAGCGGGAGCGTCTTGAGTGTGTCGCTGCCCTCACCGATCCAGCGACCTTTCGCTACTTGAGTAAGAACGTCGGCGTTGGCGAAGGTTGGTGCTGCGCCGAGGTTGGTGCAGGGGCTGGCTCAGTAGTAAAGTGGCTGGCTAATCGGGTCGGCCACTATGGTCGTGTTGACGCGATCGACATTGACACCAACTTCCTCAATGAAGTTGAGGCGCCTAACGTCCGAATAATCAAGCAGGACATCACATTGACCAAGCTCGATCCCGGGTCGTACGACTTGGTTCACGCCAAGATCCTGCTAATGCACCTTCCCGACCGGGAACGTGTCTTGCGTGAGTTGGCCGCCGCGCTCAAGCCCGGAGGCTGGCTGCTCGTTGAGGAGGGCGATATGCGTTCCTTTCAGCGCGTTGACCCTCCGTCGCCTGTGCTGACTCGAGGTACATCAGCTATGGAGACATTCTTCTACTTCATGGGTGTCGACCCCGGCTACGGCATGAAGCTACTACCGGCTGTCAAGCGGACGGGCCTGAATGTGGGTGGCACCGACTGTCAGCTTACGGCTGTGCAGGCGGGAACTCCCGAGGTGAAGGCCCTCTCGATGAGTTTTGCCAAACTTGCGCCAGCCATCTTAAAGGCTGGCCTGATGAGCGAGAGCGAGGTTACTGAGGCGTTTCGTCAACTTAATGAGCCTGGAGACACAGTCATCTATACCCCCACTGTGGTCTCGGTCTGGGCACAGCGTCCGTCTGCCTAAGCGCTGGCTACGTCAACTAGGAGAACGACATGCTATTCGCAGTAATCGCTCACGACTCGACGTCTCCGGGAACGTTCGAGCGTCGTATGGAGATCCGTCCTGATCACATGGCTCAAGGTGAGAAGATGATGGAGGAAGGATCCTTCCTCTTTGGCGGTGATATCGTTGACGGCTCTGGGAAGATGGCCGGCGGGATTCTCATTGTTGACTTTGACCGCCGGGAGCAGGTCGAGGAATGGCTTGCTATCGAGCCGTACGTACAGTCCAAGGTCTGGGAGCGGATTGAGGTACACCCCTTCATGGCGCCACCACAATTTCTACACCTGCTGCCTAAGTACGCCCATCTAGCTGAGTCCAGTTGAACTCTGGGTCACCGCGTCATTGAGGAGAACAAGATGGGAACAAACAATCGGGTTTTGCGCGCCCTGACCCTGCTGGTTGCCAGCCTTGGTTCGTTCATGGTCTTGCTGGACGGATCGATTGTCTTTGTGGCGCTTCCAGAGATCCAAAAGGACCTCGAATCTCATATTTCTACGTTGCAGTGGACCGTCGACGCTTACACACTTCCTTTCGCTGCTCTTATGCTCACTGTCGGAACACTCGGTGACCGGTGCGGACGGAAGAAGATTTTCCTAATTGGTCTAGTTGTCTTCGTTCTCGGTTCAGCACTTTGCGGCTTTGCGTCATCTGTAGAAATCCTTATCGCTGGTCGGGTCACTCAAGGCATCGGCGCTGCTGCGATCAACACAGGCAGTCTGTCGCTGCTCGTCTCTACCTTCAGCGACCTCCCAGGCCGCGCTAAGGCTATCGGTGCTTGGACAGCTGTGTCGGGCATTTCGATCGCTTTGGGGCCACTAGTTGGCGGTGTCCTAATTAATGCTTTTTCCTGGCAGGCCATCTTCTTGGTTAACCTTCCTATCGGTGTGCTTGCATTGGCACTTGGTGCTGCTCGGCTTCTTGAATCACGCGATCCGTCGGGCCGAGGGATCGACGCTGTCGGCCAGATCCTGGTTACAGGTGGACTCGCTGCTTTGATCATCGCGCTGATCGAGGGCGAGCGACGCGGTTGGAGCTCCACTCTGATCATCGCACTGTTTGCAATAGCCGCCGTGCTACTGGTCGGGTTCGCCTTCTACGAACGTCGTTCTGCCGACCCGCTCTTGCCATTGGACCTGTTCACCAACCGCACGTTTACGGCTGCATGCCTGATAGCGTCGTTGCTTGGGTTCATTATCGTTGGAGCTATGTTCTTCATGTCACAGTACTTCATGTCGATCCAGGGCTTTTCGCCGCTTGCGTCTGGCGTTCGTCTGCTTCCACTTACACTGGGTATCTTCTTCTTGTCGCCTCCAGCCAGCCGTATCGCGGCAAAGGTCGGTCCCCGCATTCCCGTCATCGTCGGATCTGTCCTGGTTGTGTTGGGCTTCGCGCTGCTTTCCACAATTGATGCGACCAGTAGTTTCAGCTCCATCTGGTGGAAGGTCGCACTGACGGGCGCCGGTATCGGCATGATGTTCGCTCCACTAACGGTTGCTGTCATGGGCACAGTTCCGCCTCAGCGCTCTGGCTTAGGATCGTCGATGATCAACACAACGCGTATCACCGGCATTACCGCTGGCACCGCGATTCTGGGCACCGTTGTAGTAACCTTCTTCAAGGGTGCGCTGCTTAGGCATCTTGTTGTTGCAGGTACACCCGTTGCCCAGGCTCGCGAAATAGTCAACACAATCGGTGAGCAGGGCGCCGCAGGCGCGACCAGGGCCACGCTCGGCGGAGTGGCCCTAGATGCGTATATCGACGCCATGCACGTCGCCTTCTATGTCTGCTGCGCTACAGCACTTGTTGCGTGCGGACTTGCGGTGACGCTGATGCTTCGCGGTCCGCTACAGGCCCCTGGCCGGCCCGGCGGTCCTGTTAGCCCCGAAAGCTCAACCGGATAATTTCGCTCCACATTCGCGCAACGATCTGTTCGTCGGGCGAGCCGACGCGGAACGCGCCGTAGCAGTGGCAGACAAATCGACCCGTCAGCAGGCCGCGATCGTGACGCTGAACAGCTGCGGGCCGAGTTCGCTGAGACCGGAGTCTTTGATGCCGACCAGGTGACTACCTACTGCGCTGCTGGAGTCAATGCAGCGTCGGTCGCGTTGGTTCTAGATGGCTTGGGCGCGCGCAACGTTGCCATCTACGACGCGGGCTCGGCTGAGCGGGGCGCTGAACCGACTCGTCCGCTGACTGCGACTGCCTGACTTTTTATGTTAGCCAACCAGTTTGAATGACAGGAGGGTTGAGAAATGGCCTACGACAAGGAGCTCGCAGACCGGATCCGTGACGCCTTGGAGGGTGCCGGAGAAGTGCGCGAGGTCAAGATGTTCGGAGGGATCACTTTCATGGTCAACGAGATGATGACGGCAACCGCCAACACACACGGCATGCTGATGGTCCGTTGCGACCCCGAGCGTGCTGATGCGCTGCTGGAGCGTCCGGGTGCTGACTGGCCTGAAATGCGCGGCCGCAAGATGAGCAAGGGGTGGATCGTTGTAGACGAGGCAGGTACAGAGTCTGAGGCGGACTTCATAAGCTGGATTGACGAGGCGTTGGCGTTCAACAATTCGAAGAGGAGGAAATGAGTATGGCGAGTACAGCTAGTGAGATCAAGCCATTCGATGGATTCCCACCGCAAATGTTCGACTTCCTTCAGGGGCTGGAAGACGATAACTCCAAGGCGTATTGGGAGGCTAACCGTGACACCTGGGAGAAATACGTCCGCGATCCGGTTGCGGCGTTGATGGAGTCCCTTGAGCCAGAGTTCGGGTCATTGCGGACTTTTCGACCCAACCGCGACATCCGGTTTTCGGTTGACAAGTCGCCCTACAAGACCTGGGTTGGGGTAACGTCCAGCGGACGCGCGGTAGGTGGTGTCGGATACTTCGTGCGCGTCGACGCCCACGGCCTTCGTGTAGCTGGAGGAGCGATGGTCTTTGCTCGGGATCAACTCGATCGCTATCGCGATGCAATCACATCACCGCGTCCTATGGCCGAGTTCGACAACATCCGCGCCGCTGTGGCTGCGCACGGTCTTGAAGTCGGAGCTGGCAAGGAGGGCACCTACAAGCGCGTTCCGTCGGGCTATGACAAAGACGATCCGTGCGAGGAGCTGTTGCGGTGGAAGGGCGCCGTGATTGTTAAGGAGTTCCCCCTAGCAAGGTGGATGTCCACCCCGAAGGTACTTGACAAGATCCATGAGATTTGGACTGCCTCTACGCCGCTTGTGGATTGGATCCAGAAACACATCGGTTCTTCTGCGACGCCAGTGCGGCGCTCCTGAAATAGAAGTTAAAGGCATGTCGACTGACTACTCACCGACGACGGTTGTGTGTACGGGTATCGCTGATCGACCGCGATACCTGACGCAAGTTGACCATGGGGAGCTTGACCTCGCTTATCTTTGTGAGCGTACAGGGAACCCTTACCTTCGAATTCTTGCCAACTGGCCGGCCCGCCTACAAAATCCGAGTTGCTTTCGACAGTCAGATGTGCGTCCGGAGAGTCTAGCTCCTCGAGCTGTGCTGGTGCATACAGGCCCGCCTGTCCACCGACAGCTTGTCGTTGACCCTGCTAAAGCGTGTGACGCAGGAGACGTCGCCTGGACTATTGTGGCTCATTGGCTGAGCAAGATCGCGGGTATTGATATCGAGAGCCTGACCTTTGGCAACGAACTATGTCCACGGTGCCTCTCTAAACGGGGCCGTCCAGCGCTCGAACAGGTCTCAGGCCTTTATTTTTCGCTCTCCCGCTCTGAGGAGATCGTGGCTGTTGCGGTGGCACCTAGCCCGGTGGGGGTGGATGTCCAGGTGCACGGACCAACTAACCACGAGTTGCTGAGCTCGCTCCATCGAACGGAGCGCGCCTTTATACGACGCCAACCGGATCAGGCTGTGCTGACTCGATGCTGGACTCGTAAGGAGGCCGTACTCAAAGCGATGGGAGTAGGTGTCGCTCACGGTGTAAGCCACCCTCTCGTCGGGGCTGGCCTTTCCCCTTTTCCAGTAGACGGGTACGAACTGCACGACATTGCTCTCACCTCCCGCTTCGCTGCTGCGATCGCTCACAAACCGCTCCAACGGAAGGCCGCTCAATGACCGCCCATATAGACAACTATTATAACGGGACAGGTGACTGCGCTGTCACAGAATGCAGCAACGGCATGATAGGCGCTATGGCACCGCAACAGGGTTCGACAGCTGGCTCTGTGGAGTCGCTGTGCGAGTGCGACCTTCTGGTTATCGGCGCCGGCCCGACCGGCCTATACGCTACGTATTACGCGGGCTTTCGGGGCTTGGAAGTGTGCCTTGTTGATGCAAATGATACAGTAGGTGGTCAAATCACGGCGTTGTTCCCTGACAAGGTGATCCGAGACGTTGCTGGGTTCTCGGAAGTCACAGGCGCCGAACTCGTTGACGCGCTGGTCGGTCAAGCATCTTCTGCCCATCCTCACTATCACCTGGGTGTCGTCGCAAACGAGCTTGGGCGTACGGATGATCGCTTTACGGTCTCACTCTCGGACGGCACTATCGTTCGGGCGGAGCGGATCCTGCTCACCGTCGGGCTCGGTGACTTTCGACCTCGTCCTCTGCCTGCAGGCGCTGGGTGGACGGACAGAGGTCTTCAGTACCGGGTTGAGCCATTGGAGAGCTATCGCGACCGTGATGTGGTCATCGTCGGTGGTGGCGACAGCGCGCTGGACTGGGCTTTGCACTTGGAATCGGTCGCCTCTACGGTGGCTCTGGTACACCATCGCAACGAGTTCCGAGCCCACTCCTCTACCGTGACTGACGTAGAAGCGTCGAGCGTCCGCATAATGCGCAACAGCCGTGTAGCTAAACTTGTGGGCGATGAGCATCTTGAACAGGTCATTGTGACGAGCGCTGGTGAAAACACCACTATCCCGGCCTCGGTCCTCATTGCAGCCCTTGGCATGGTCGCTGACCTAGGTCCGCTGCGCGATTGGGGCATTGAACTAGTTGGGCAGCGCATCAAGGTCGACCCCACGATGGAAACCAGTGTGCCCGGTATCTATGCGGCCGGCGACGTCGTCGAGCGTCCCGCCAAAGTCCGACTCATAACCGTCGGCTTTGGTGAGGCCGCGACGGCCGTCAACCACCTCGCTTCGCAACTGCAACCCAACGCCGGTGTATTCCCGGGACATTCCACTGACACTCCCTCAGGGCGACACCAGCCCCTGTAGTTGGAGGACGTGACCTAGCCGGGAAACAATCCGATCGAGTTGGATGAGGTCTCAGGTGATGTAGTTAAGTGTTGTAATTGCGAAGCATGGCAAAGGCGAACGACTTTGCGGAGAATTAACTAATATATAACTATCTACCCCTGGTTTCGTGAGGCGCATTGTGTGATGCCGCTGGCCCCGAACCTCGGAAGCTGAAGACCGGATGCTCATCCTATCAGAGAGAAGACCATGACTAACCCACATAACGAGGAGCTAGTAGCCCATCTGTCGCCGCAGCAGCGTGCCCGACTTCTCATTCGTCTGACCAGAGGACGTTCTTCGGCCGGAAGAGCTGATGTGCAACGGTTGGAGGCCCCCGTCGAGATAGGCGAGCCGAGCAGAGATGAGGAGGCGTTTGACGTCTTGATTCTTGGCGGCGGAGCAGGTGGCCTAACGTTGGCGCTGCAGTTACTCCGAAGCGACCCCAGTTTGAAAGTTGCGGTCGTTGAGAAGAACCTGCATCCGGTCGCCGAGGTAACCCACAAGGTCGGTGAGTCAACTGTTGAGATCGCAGCGCACTATCTGCGCGACCGACTCGGTTTGGCCGACCACCTTGAGCGCGACCAGATCCGCAAGTTCGGGTTGAGGATGTTTTTCAATGAAGGCTCCGGCGACTGGGACCTTGCCACACGACGTGAACTAGGCGCCTCCACCTTTCCGATGCACGCTACGTACCAGTTAGATCGTGGTCGTTTGGAAAACGAGCTCTTTGCCCGCTGTGTTGCCGCAGGTGCCTACTTCATCCATGAGCCTGTGACGGCCATCCAGCCGGCTGTTGCGCTCGATTCCGCCGCGACCTCCGATGAGCCCCAGGCTCCACACGGATCGCTACACAGGGTCACTGTCGGGACAGGTGCGCAGGCCGACATACTACTGGGTAGGTGGCTCATAGATGCCACTGGCCGCAGTCGCCTTCTGAGCCGCGCGATAGGCGCAGACAGGGTCAAGGTTGGTCACAAGGCCAGTTCGGCGTGGCTGCGCATCAGACGTGAACTCGACGTATCCACCTTTAGCGCAGACCCAACCTGGCGTGCCCGCACCTTTGAGGGCGACCGGGCCATGTCGACTGTGCATCTGATGGGGAAGGGCTACTGGGTCTGGCTTATCCGACTTGCCTCTGGCGCAACAAGTGTTGGCATCGTCGCCGACGAAACTCACCATGATTTCGCGCAGTTCAACACCCTTGACCGGGCTCTGGTCTGGCTAGATAAGCACGAGCCCGCGTTAGCTATACAGTTGCGTGAACACGCTGGGGACGTCTGCGACTTTCGCGTGATGCGCAACTATTCTTACGGCGCTTCGAAGGTTTTCGATGGCCAAGCGCGGTGGGCGCTGACGGGCGAGGCTAGCGTATTCCTTGACCCTCTGTATTCTCCCGGTCTTGACCATATTGCTATCGCCAACAACCTCATAGGTGACCTGATTGCGCGTGACCGAGCTGGCGAGGATGTCAGGTTTGTTGGTGAACATCACGACACTCTGTTTCGACGCATCGCCGAGATCTGGCTCGCTATTTACGAAAACCAATACTCGTTGATGGGTGATGCGGTAGTGATGACCTCGAAGGTCATCTGGGACACCGCCTTCTACTGGGGTGTCTTCGGCTCTTTGTTTTTCGCCGACCGACTCCGATGTGCCACAACAATGCCTTCTGTTGTGGAGAACCTCAACGAGTTTTCCGCCCTGAGCAATCGTATGCAGTCCTTCTTCCGTGAATGGGCATATGTGAACAATTCCAGTGTTAGTGGAGATTTTGTAGATTTGTATACACCGTTGAACTTCATGCGTGACCTGCATGAGTCGTTGGGTGACGATCTCGATGATGAGGCGTTCGAGGCCCGGTTTGCCGACCACCTTATGCTGTTCCAGCACTTGGCCGGTCAGCTGGTGGATCGGGTTATCGCTAACCTCGTTGAGCAGGGCCCGACCGATGAGCAGCTCGAAACGCTTCATCGGTGGCATGCCGACCCGCTCTTGGCGGGATGGCGTCGCGTTTTCAAGCAGCGCCGCGAATGTCAACCTCTGAGCGAAGGGTGGCTACCGGCTGTGTCGACCCTGACAGCCCCTTCCGCCACTGCTCCCTTGCGGCACGTTGACACTCAGTATTGACCAACTACGGAACGGAGAATACCGATGTCTACCACTACGTCCAGGACGACCGATCCCGTCTGTGCATCGGAGATCGTTAAATGTGACGTGGCGATCTTGGGTGGCGGTATCGCTGGCCTCACCCTGGCCCGGCAACTGTACCAGGCCGACCCGACGCTGCGTATTGAAGTCATTGAACGGTCTGAGCACCCGGCGCCCACATCGGCTCATAAGGTTGGTGAATCCAGCGTCGAAGTGCAGGCCCATTACCTGCGTGAGGTCTTGGGACTGGCCGAGCACCTTGAGAAAAAGCACGTGCGCAAGTTCGGACTGCGGATGTTCATGACGTACCGGGACAACTCCGCGATCGAGCATCGTGTCGAGTACGGGCAGATCAGCCACGCCCCGCTACCCGCCTACCAGCTTGACCGAGGCATCTTAGAGACGCACCTCGGTCAGGAGTTGCGAAACGCTGGCGTCAGCTTTCGCACCGGTCACCGCGTCACTGACGTGGCTCTCTGTAGGGACCTGGCCGCTGGACCGTCTGGTAGTAGTCAGCGCGATGGCCGACACAAAGTCACCGTCGTAGGTGAGGGGCGGACGCTGGTCTTCGCTGCGCGATGGGTTGTCGACGCAAGTGGTCGCGCCGGCCTGCTCAAGCGGCGTTTGGGATTGGCTAAATCGGTCGATCACCACGCGAACGCATCGTGGCTACGCATTGACCATTCGGTCGACGTGGAGAGTTGGTCGGACGACCACAACTGGCTGAGCCGCCTTGACTGTGGTCAGCGACGTCTATCCACTAACCACCTGATGGGGCCTGGCTACTGGGTATGGATCATTCCGTTGTCCAGTGGTGCAACCAGCGTTGGGATCGTTGCAGCCGACGAGGAGCATGACCATAGCGGCTTCAACACCTTGTCGAAGGCCCTGGACTGGCTTGACGAGCGTGAGCCACAACTGGCCGCCGACCTACGTGCCCACCAAGATAAGGTCCTCGACTTCCGGATCATGAACGACTATTCCTACAGCTCGACGGAGGTCTACAATTCGAACCGGTGGGCGCTGACTGGAGAAGCTGGCGTTTCTGTCGACCCGCTGTACTCCTCGGGCGGGGATCTAATGGCGATTAGCAACAGTCTCATTACCGACTTGATCGTCCGCGATCATGCAGGTCAGGATGTTGCTGACGTCGCCGTTTCACATAACCAGTTGTATCTCCTGTTCTCCGAGATCTGGCTGGTCGCTTATAGTAACCAGTACGCGGTGTTGGGAAACGCGCAGGTTGCTGTCGCCAAGATTATCTGGGACACTATCGTCTATTGGGCGGTGCCTGGGCTGCTGTACTTCCAAAATAAGCTTCCTAGCGTTGTAGATAGCCCGATTTTGCTTACAAATTTGTATCGCACCTGGGAAATCCATACGCTGGTGCAGAACTTTTTCATCACCTGGCACAATGTCGACAACCCCGCGGCCGGCGACGTGTTTGCAGACCCATACACGCTGATGGATTTCTTGATCGAACTTCACACCGGTATGGCGGACGATCTGGACGACGACGCGTTCATGGAGCGCATAAGCCAGAACGTAACTCTGCTTGAGCAAATCGCTGGCCAGCTCTTTCATGAAGTGTGCATGAGGCTTGAAAACACCAACGCAGACCAGGTCGAAGCCTGGCGGGCCAGCCCGGAGATTTCCTCTATGATCTCGCGTTACCGGGAGCTCAACGCCTCCAACCCGATCGACCCGTCCTGGATTCGGCTCGGAATACACGATCCTGCTGAGATGACAGCCAAAAACCGAGATCCGTATGAGGAGCAGATGCATGAGGCGGCCCCGACGCAGAGGAGCACCGTTGTCTGGCGCACACATGGTGAGGTGGCTCGATGAATCGCACTGACATTCTTATCGTTGGCGGTGGTATTTCCGGCCTTACCCTGGCCCTTGAACTCACCCTCAAGCAACCCGGGGTGCAGATCACAATAGTCGAGCGCACCACTTGGCCCGCACCTGAGATTACTCACAAGGTAGGGGAGTCTACTGTAGAGATCGGCGCACACTACTTACGCGACGTTCTGGGTCTCGGCAATCACCTACGTCGCGTCCAGTTGCCTAAGTATGGGTTGCGAGTTTTTTACTCCGATCGCGACAACCAAGATATAACTCAGCGACCTGAGCTCGGTCACTCTGTCGAGCCGCCCGACGGGGTGGGGACCTTCCAGATCGATCGTGGTCGTTTGGAGAACGCGTTGCATCACCGCCTTGAAACGAGTGCCAATGTCACCATCCTCGACCGGACGCGTGTCGTCTCGATTGATCTGGGCGAAGACGACCAGCCGCACACGGCTATCCTCACTGGTCAACACGCCGGCACTGTGGTCGCTCGCTGGGTCGTTGACTCCACTGGTCGTGCCAGGCTGCTGAAGCGCAAGTTCGACTTGACCAAGTCAACTGGACACAGCGCTAACGCGGCATGGTTCCGCGTTGCCGGGTTTGTCGACGTGGACGACTGGTCCACCAATCCCGACTGGCATGCCCGAATCCGCGAATGCCGCCGCGGCCTGTCCACCAACCACCTGATGGGTACCGGCTACTGGGTGTGGATTATTCCGCTCGCCTCCCACGCAACTAGCATCGGGATTGTTAGCGACGCTAACCTGCACGATTTCGAGGAGATGAACTCTAAGGACAAGGCGTTGGCATGGCTCGCCCGCCACGAGCCACAATTGGCATCCCAGCTCAACTGTCGCGAGCACCTGGACTTCAGACTAATGACCAACTACTCCTACAGTGCTGCACAGGTCTTCTCGTCGCAACGTTGGGCATTAACTGGGGATGCGGGTGTTTTTTTGGATCCGCTCTACTCGCCCGGCCTTGACTTGATCGCAATCAGCAATAGTTTGGTGTGCGACCTCGTCGAAATGGACCGCGAAGGGAAGGACCTTGAAGAATACGCTGCAATCCACAACCGAATCTTCATGCTCATAGTGGAGGGCTGGTCAAAGATCTACTCCGGCCAGTATGTTGTGATGGGATCTGCGCGGGCGATGACTGCTAAAATTGTTTGGGATACTGCCGCGTATTGGGCCGTCCCAGGTTTGCTATACTTTCAGGACCACCTGCGTCTGATCTGCGGCTTCCCGCAGATACTGACCGCGATGGCCCGCCTGTCGTCCATCAATGAGCACGCCCAGCGGCTTTTCCGTGAGTGGGCTGCGCTCGAGCTTGACCAACGCACGCAACGTCCAGTCTTCGCAAGTCTGTACGACTATGACTTTATGCCTGGCCTGCACGCCGGCATGACCAGGCAGCTCGCTGGTGAAGAACTTGCCGCTAAGATCAGCGAGAACGTCGACCTACTTGAGAACCTAGTTGGCCAACTGGCCGACGTTCTGATTAGTGAGTGCCAGACGCTGGGCGGTGCTGCTGCTGACCAGGCACAGGCGTGGGCTGCTGAACCGCAGATCGCCGCGCTACGCGAGCGGTACCTGGATCTTCCTGCCAACCATGTGCCGGCCGACAACTGGCTCCACTTTGCGGAACCAGCATTATCTGATGCAGAGTGCAGCCCTGTTGAAGGAAAGACCCTGTGATGACGGCTTTCGACATGCTGACTGCGATCCAGGCCTCCGTTTCCGAGCCTCCCGCTACTGCAACCCACAACGCCACCACCTCATCGTGGTTCCCGATTATGCCAGCCGAAGCGCCCACACGGCTTTTCTGCTTCGGCTACGCTGGCGGCGGCGCGTCGATCTTTAAGACCTGGCCCGGAGCCTTCGGTGCCGACGTTGACGTGGTCGCGGTGCAGCCGCCGGGACGAGAAGACCGCGCACTGCAACCGCCCTACCGGCGACTTGAGGCTTTGATCGATGACCTACAGCGTGCCATCAGGCCACACCTAGACCGACCATTCGCTTTCTACGGCCACTCCATGGGCGCCCTAGTGTCTTTCGAGTTGACACGTCAACTGCAACGTGATGGTGATCCGTTACCCTACCATCTGTTCCCTGCTGCATTTAGGGCGCCACATTTGCCAAACCCAAACTTTCACATCTCTCACCTGCCTGATGAGGTCCTTAAAGCTGTCCTTGCTAGGGAAGGGACCCCGGCCGAACTGTTGCGCGATACGGCATTTATGTCAAAAGTTCTTCCCACGCTGCGTGCCGACTTCGAAGTCTGTGAGACCTATGAGCATCGGAGCCAGGATCCGTTACCGATGCCGATCTCGGCTCTAGGCGGCGCTAACGACGTTCGCGTCAAACCTGCCCTGATGAAGGGCTGGGCAGAGCACACTCATGCCGAGTTCGACCTTACGATCTTGCCGGGCTCCCACTTTTTTTTGCACGGCGCCCGCACACACATCATTGAAGTACTCGACCGCCGCCTCCGCGTGCGGTCCGTCCAGGGGACACCGACATGCTGATTAGCCATACACCCACCTCAAACACCCCTAGCCGCGAGCCAATTGCGATTGTTGGCATCGGATGCCACCTGCCGGGTGGTGTCGTTGATCCTGACTCGTTTTGGAGGCTTCTTGTATCCAAGACCGACGCCACTTGCGACATCCCTGAGGATCGTTGGGACATTCGCAAGTTCTGTGACGACGATGGATCAACCCTAGGCAAGACCTGCGTCCGCCACGGCGGTTTCTTGGATCGTATCGACGAGTTTGACCCTGCTTTCTTTCGCATCTCGCCACGTGAGGCTGTCTGGCTGGATCCCCAGCAACGGCTGGCACTGCGAGTGGCGTGGGAGTCGATCGACGACGCCGGTCTTGACTTGGCGGACCTTGCGGGCACCGATGTCGGGGTATTTATGGGCGGTTTCACCCTCGACTACCAGTTGTTGCAGAACTATGGTGTTCAGTCGCGCTACGAGCTCGACGCACACTCAGCTACCGGCATGATGATGACGATGCTCTCGAATCGCATCTCCCATGCGTTTGATTTCACTGGACCCAGCCTGAGCATCGATACCGCCTGCTCCGGGTCGCTGGTAGCGGTCCATTCGGCAGTTCAGGCCATCCGTAACGGCGAGTGCTCGGCTGCCCTGGCGGGCGGCGTCAATGTCATGCTAGTTCCCAACATGACGATCGCCGAAACTAAGGGAGGCTTCCTTTCGCCCGACGGACGCTGCAAGACTTTCGATATCTCGGCTAACGGCTACGCCCGCGGTGAGGGCGCCGCGGTCGTCATGCTGAAGCCGCTGTCTGCGGCCGAAGCCGACAACGATGACATCTATGCCGTCATCCGTGGCAGCGCAGTCACTCACGATGGCCGTACAAGCGGTATTACGGTCCCCAACCCTGATGCTCAAATCCACGCTATGCAGGCGGCCTATCTACGCGCGGACATTTCGCCAGCCGACGTTTCCTATGTCGAGGCGCACGGCACTGGCACACCGGTCGGTGACCCTCTCGAGGTTCGGGCAATCGGCACTGTCGTCAACCCTGATGGTGCCAAGGAGCGCCGAGTGGTCATCGGGTCGGTCAAGACTAACATCGGGCATCTTGAGGCCGCCGCCGGTGTAGTTGGACTGATCAAGACGGCCCTTTCGCTGCGGAACCGCACCATTGCCCCGCACCTGAACTTCAACGAGCCAAACCCAGCTGTCCCATTAGAAGAGTTCAATCTGCATGTGCCCACCGAGACGATCCCTTGGCCTGCACCTGTGCAGGGTCCCCGTATCGCCGGGGTCAATTCCTTCGGCTTCGGGGGTACGAACGCCCACGTTATCGTCTCTGAGTACATCCCGGGAGATGACGTCCAGCAAATTGCCCACATTGGTGAGTCGGGTACTACCGTAGATAACCGCACCAACATTCACATCCTTCCTATTTCTGCACGCTCCCCAGAGGCTTTACGTGACGCCGCCAACCGTGTCGGGGATATGGTTGCGAACGGTGCCGACTTGTGTGATGTGGCGCACTCCCTGGCTACCTGTCGCACTCACCATGAATACCGTGGCGTCGTCGTTGCCTCGGAACGGAGAACTGCTCTCAACCGGCTGCGTGAGCTTGCCGAGGATCAACCCGGCCCAGGCGTGGTCACCGGTAATGCCCTAAGCGGCGCGCAAGCTCCGAAGGTTGCGTTTGTGTGCTCTGGCATGGGTCCCCAATGGTGGGCGATGGGTCGCCAGTTGTACGCGACTGAGCCTGTATTTGCGCACGAGATCGAACGGGTAGACGTCGAGCTGAGCCGCTATGCAGACTTTTCCTTAGTTGAGGAGATGATGAAGGTAAGCGAGGACGTCTCCCGCATGCAGGAGACGCAGATTGCGCAGCCTGCCAACTTCGCTATCCAGTTGGGCCTGGCGGCACTGTGGGCGTCCCGCGGTGTGATCCCCGACGGCGTCTTAGGGCATAGCACCGGCGAAGTGGCTTCCCAGTACCTCTCGGGCGTCTTGTCTTTCACGGAAGCTGTCAAAGTTATCTACTTCCGTTCGTCGCTCCAGCAGCGCGCCACTGGAACTGGACGGATGCTGGCCGTAGGCCTATCGGCAGACAGCCTGTACAAGGCGTTGCAGCAGAAGCCTGAAGGAGTATCGGTCGCTGCGGTCAACAGTCCCAATAGCGTTACTTTATCAGGCGATGCTGATGCGCTTGCCGACATCGCCAACCAACTCGAGATATTCGGAGTCTTCAATAAGTTCCTCAATGTAGAGGTACCCTACCATAGCCCGCTCATGGACCCGCTACGTGAGGACCTACTGGCCGGGCTTGCCGGCCTGCAGACGCGTGATGCCGACATAGCCTTGTATTCGACTGTGACCGGTACTCGCATCCGCGGCGGCGCTGTCGATGCAGGTTACTGGTGGCGGAACGTGCGTCGTTCTGTTCAGTTCGCTGCGGCATTCAGCGAACTTGTTTCCGACGGCTATACCCACATCGTCGAGCTTAGCCCCCATCCTGTCCTAGCTACCTCCATGCAGGAGGTCCTTGACGAACTTGACACTACAGCCACCATCGTACACTCGATGTATCGCGGCGCGCATGACCAAGACACGTTCTTTGCTGCGCTTGGCACCTTACACTGCTCAGGCCTGAAGTTGCCGTGGGCGACTTATTCTGACTCGCATGCGCGACGTATCAAACTGCCTAGTTATCCTTGGCAGCTTAAATCGTACTGGAATGAGTCACTAGAGGCGCGCGAAGACCGCCACTACCTGCCTGTCCACCCTTTACTGGGGCAGACGCTTAACGGTCCTCACCCCACATGGGAGATCGACTTCAACCCCTCCCTTATCCCGTTTGTTTGTGACCATCAGATCTCTGGCAACGTCATACTGCCCGGCGTCGCTCTGGTCGAGATGATGCGCGCAGCAGCTGTGGACACTTATGGGGCAGCCGACTACACCATCGAGGAAGTTGAATTCCGTCATGCGGTCCGTCTTGACGCTGCCTCTCATCCTCGCCTTCGCACCACCCTTGATCCGGAGACCGGCGAGGTTGAGATCGTCGGGTTTTATGCCAACCCGAACGGGGAACGCAGCTGGACCGTACATGCCACCGGGAAGGTCACCCTCGCACGGATCAGTCAAGATCAGATTCCGGACACCGACCAGGAGAACCTGCTGTCCGTCGTCACCACTCCCCTCGCTTTCTACGAGTTGCTTAGAACCAAAGGTTTCGAGTACGGACCTAGCTTTCAGACCGTTCACCGCATCGAGCAGGGCCCAACTCTGACACGTGCACGCATAGCTCTGCCCAAACACCTGGCCCGGCCAGCATCGCAGGCCATGCCGACACCTAACATGGACACTGCAAGCTCCTCGATAGGTACCGCAGACGTCAACAGTATGATCTACCCGGTTCACCCTGTGATCCTTGATGCCGCCATGCAGGTGCTCCTACCGCGGGGAAGCAGCCCGAACGGGGACGAATCTGGCACGACAGCGCCTTTCGTGCCTGTGCACCTAGATCGGGTCACCGTCACTGCATCGGATGCCACGGAGTTCGATGTGATCGCAAATGTACACACCGCCGACGCTTTCCGCATCGTATCTGATGTGTGGGTTGTTACCGATCAGGGTGACGTCGTGGTCCACATCGGCGGTTTCACAGCCCAGTCCCTTGAAGCCCGCACTGTGCCGGGTGACCGGGCAGACTTATCGCTCCACCACATTGAATGGGAACCGCTCGAAACCGTCGAGCGTCGTAATACCGACCAGAGACAGCTCACTCCAAACAACTTCTCAGGCGGCACCTCGCTGGAGGCTCAGCCCACGAAGCTTGTCGTCCTGATGGATTGTACGGGACTTGGCGAAAGTTTGTGCCGCGCCTCCATTGAGGCTGGACTTGACGTCCTCGCAGTATATAAGGACCGTCAGGATCTGAACGGGGCTCCGAACATAGAAGGGGTCGATCGCGTGCTGATTCAGTTCGAGGATTTGGCTGGCTACCGGGGTTTGCTTGCCAGTCTGGACCCCAATACGCCGTCGCGGCTGATCAACCTGTGGCCTCTGGAGGTTAGCACTCACGCGAGCCCCAACCCGCAGCAGGCGCAGCGCAACGCGCTCATATCTGTCCTGCGGTTGGCGCAAGCCACGTATCCGCCTGGTGAAGACACGGAGGCTCTCCACAGATCCGGTGCGGTTGACGGGTTGGCCGAGAGCGCTGGCCATGGGGAGAATCGCAACGTTCCGAACAGGAGCGCGGTACCCTCTGATCTACGCATTTGGGCAGTGACCCGGTGTGCCCAGCCGGTCCTCGCTGAGGAGGACCCCAACCTAGCCCTAGCATCGGTGTGGGGTATGTCGCGGGTCCTTGCACACGCCGAGATGCCCTCCATATGGGCCGGTGTCATTGACCTAGATAGGGATTGTGGGGACTACGAACACGAGGCGGCGGTCTTGCTCAATCATGTCACTGGAGAGCAGACTCGCATGGTCGACTCCAGGCTCGAGGATCAAATTGCGTTGCGGGCCGGTACTATGTACGTGCCGCGATTGGCCCAGTTGGCCACGTCTCGTGCCAGTTTTCCGGTGCGGGTCGACGCCAACGCGACCTACCTAATAACTGGCGGGCTCGGTGCGCTGGGTCGCGTCATTGCGGCCGATCTAGGTCGTCGTGGTGCCGGCAGGATCGTGCTGATGGGCCGCAGCGAGTTACCGGAACGCAGCTCGTGGCGCGACCTACCCAGCGATCACCAGCGTGCCGGGGTGGTAGCTGATCTTGTTGCCCTAGAAGATGCTGGGGTCCGGGTTGAAGTTGCGACCGTCGATGTATCGGACGCTCGGGCGCTGAACACATGGCTGCGCTCTGAACAGGAGCGCGGCGTACCTCCGGTGCGCGGCGTAATCCACGCGGCCGGTTTAGTCCGCGACGCGCTCGTACCTGATATGAGTCTTGAGGATTTCGACGCGGTTCTAGAGCCGAAGGTTGCTGGTGGATGGAACCTGCACACTGTGTTTGCGAAGGTTGACTTAGACTTTTTCGTCCTGTTCTCGTCGACTGGCGCGGTCGTTGCCTCACCTGGGCAGATCAACTATGCAGCTGGCAACGCGTTCCTAGACGCACTCGCTGCTCATCGCCGCGCGCACGGCCTGCCTGCGGTAAGCGTGGGCTGGGGTCCGTGGTCGGTAGGCATGGTCGCGGAACTCGGTCTCGAGGACTTCTATACCCGTCGCGGTATCGCTCTCATCGGGCCCGAGGCAGGGCGTCGTATAATGGACAGAGTCCTGATGAACCCGCCGGCTCACATGTTGGCGATCGCGGTCGACTGGACCAACGCTCGACGGGCGGCTGGTGGAACTCTGCCTCAGATGTTCAACCGCCTTGGAGAGAGATGCACCCGTGACTCGGACGGGTCGCTACTAACCGAAGTGCATGATCTTTCTGGCACATCACGCGTCGAGGCCGTTCACGAGGCTATTACCACCTTGGTATGCCGCGTCCTTGGTCTGGATCCCAATCATGTCGACGCGGACGCATCCCTAGGAACACTGGGGCTGGACTCGATGATGGCGATCGAGGTCAAGGCCCGTCTAGCCGTGGCGCTGAATGTCGAAGTCTCCGTGCTTGACCTTGTCCAAGGAACAAGCCTGACAGGCCTAACGGCCAGGGTTCTTGATCTGATCGGCGCCGGGGAGACCGGTGACGAGACTCCCGAGGTGACATCAGAGGAATCGTCTACTCAGCGACCTGCGACACCTGAGGGCACAAGTGTAACGAACGGAGCAGACTTTTCCGCGCCCAACATGCCTGCCTCTGTCTCGGCCGTGACGGCGACCAATAGGAAGTTGCTGGAACTGCTCGCCGATGTGTCAGATGACGAGCTTGAACAACTGCTGGGCGAATTGGAGGACGTCAATGATTGAACATGCCGTCCGCTCTTGTAGGGCTCTGACCGTACACACGTTGCAGGACAGGAAGTGATGATGATCGGTTCTAGACTCCGCCGCAGGATCATGGGTGTCTCAGACGCTGAGGCAATGCGTTTCGTGCACGGCACTGACCAGAAATGGGAGATCCTCAAACAGGCAGTGGGCAGCGCGGTTGGTGGCTACCACGCGGTTCTTAACGACCATCGGCACCTGTACCTAGTCCCAGAACTGGATAAGGTGGAATCGACGTTACGTGGCTACGCTTATGAGGGCGCAGCGATGGGCCTTACCTGCCTGGACTTGTTTTCTCCATACGGCCACAGGTTCGCCGACTACCTCCATGGTCCTGCCTCTGACCACGCCTACATGGCTCACATCGGAGCTGGAGAGGCGCTAGCCAGGCTGCGCCGCAACCCTGAGCCGTTCCTGCGGCGTTTGCCGCATCCTGTCCTGCGTTGGCTGGTGATGGACGGTTACGGTTTCCATGAAGGCTTCTTTCGGCCAGCATTGTACGTTACTAGCCAACGAATCCCTCGGAAGCTGAGCCTCTATGCTCGCCGTGTCTTCGACCAAGGATTGGGGCGCAGTTTCTACTTCTCCGCCGGAGCCGACGTGGATGAAATTTACTCGATTGTCTCGATGTTCCGTCCAGGCCGGCACAGGGACCTGTGGCTCGGTGTTGGAGTTGGTGTTGCGTATGTGGGCGGCCTGGGTTCCGGTGAGATCGAACGGTTGCGCGACTTAGCCGGCCAGCATGCTGTTCAGCTCGGCATCGGGGCGGCCGTCGTTGCCAAGGGTCGGTTGCAGGCCGGCAACTTGATTGAGGAAACAGACGTCGCAGCAAGCATACTGTGCGACCGGCGTGCCGAGGCGGCTGCCCAGCTGGTCGACGAGGCATTTGAGACTCTTGAGAGCACTACCTCGGCTTGTGCTTATGACCTGCTCCAGAACCACGTTGGCCAACGGCTGCGGCCCGCTGGCCCGACAGTTGCTGGCGCCCCCAAGTCGACAGACGGCCAGTTGGCTTATGTGTAAGAATCCGAGGGACTCCACAATGTTGACTCCAAGCTTGTTGCTTGCTCCGCTGTTTCGTGTCACACCGAGCGATCTACCGTCTTCCACAAATGGCATAGGGCTGGCTCAGACGAGGTTGCGGCAGGTCGTATATCTGGTGACCAGCACCTGCCGGCGCACTTTGCTCACCCCTAACCTTGACCGGCTCCAACGTCACCTTGACACGTATGACAAGGAGATTCTCGGGTTTGCCTACGAGGGTGCAGGCGTGGCTTTGGCGGCCAAGGACGTGGTGTTCGGATTCGGAGCCCGCACCAGAGCCTTTGTCAACGGGCCCGCAGCCCCGTATAAGTACGCGATCTACCTTGGTGCTGGGATGGGACTGGCCCGGTTGCATGCTCCTACGCGGCGCTTCCTTCGCCGTCTTGATGACCCGTTGTACCAATGGGTCGTATGGGACGGGTACGGCTTTCACGAGAGTTTGTTCGCTTACACCCGCCACGTGCAGGAGCAACGCCTCCCGTCAGGTGTAACCGGCTTTACACGCTCCGCATTCGACCACGGCTTGGGTCGTGCTTTGTGGTTTGCCACCGGGGCCGACGTGGCCAGAATCAAACAGACTATCGACTCCTTCGCGCCGGAGCGACGCGGCGACCAGTGGGCAGGCATCGGACTGGCTGCCTCCTATACAGGTGGAGTCGATCTATCTGAGATTCGCGCACTGACTCACCTTGCCGGGGACCACCTTCCTCGGCTTGTCGAGGGTGCCGCGGTTGCCGCCAAGAACCGTTCCGACGTCGGCAACACCTCCGTTGCTAGCGACGCCACCATCGAGCTCATCTGTGGGCTTCCGCGAACCAAAGTGACTGACTATACCCAGGACGCGCTCGACGATCTTGCTCTTGCCGGACCGGTACCCGCCTACTTCGCCTGGCGTGCCCGACTAGCTGCAATTGGTCCTGTGAATGCCGGGCGGTGGAGAACGGTATGAATCCCGCTGACCTCTTTGAGTCCTTTCTAATATCCCTTCAGGTCATCTTGACGACCTGTCTGCTCTTTGGTCGCGCCTCGAGATATCTAGGGCAACCTGCAGTCGTTGGCGAAATGATCGCTGGAGTCTGCCTAGGACCCACGCTGCTAGGTCGTATTGCCCCTGACCTACAGGCGTGGATCTTTCCCGACGGCGCCTCGATGGGGCTGCTATTCGTATTGTCCCAGTTCGGGCTTGTGTTGTTCATGTTCGTTGTCGGTCTAGAGTTCGACGTCTCGTTGATCCGGCGCCATACCCGAGGCGCTGCCGCGATATCGCTGATTGGGGTGGTCGCACCACTCCTACTTGGTGCCGCTCTGAGTGTGATCCTGCTGAACCAGACTGGAGTCTTCTTCGCCCAGGGCACCAGCGGCCCGACAGCTGCGCTGTTCACTGGAGCTGCGATCGCCACCACTGCCTTCCCAATGCTTGCTCGTATCGTCTCCGATCACGGAATCAGTGGCACTCCCCTGGGGGCCTTGGTTTTGGGTGCTGGCGCTGTCGACGATGCACTCGCCTGGATCCTGCTGGCCGTCGTGGTCGCTGTCGTGTCCGGTGCACCTTCCACGATCCTGTTGGCCGTCGGGGGAGGCCTGCTGTACTTTGCCCTCGCGACCACAGTCGTTCGGCGGATGCTACGTCCACTTGCTGGTTCGCCCGGTAGGGGTACCACCATCTCTTCCGGGACACTAGGTGTGGTCCTGTTCTGCATCGCCTTTGCCGCTTTGTACACCAACTTCGTTGGCATCCACTCGATTTTCGGTGGGTTCCTGCTTGGGGCTGTCATGCCGCGCCAGAACGGCTTCAGCGATCGGCTGCGGAGCCTTATTGAGCCTGTCGTGAAGGTCCTTCTGCTGCCACTGTTCTTCGTCTACTCTGGCCTTAACACCCGCATCGAACTGGTTAACACTCCGGCTCTGTGGGCCCTGACTTGTCTGGTGTTGGGCGTCTCGATCGTTGGAAAAGGCCTGGCATGCTCGGTCGCTGCGAAGGTGACCGGTGCCTCAAATGGTGACGCTTTGGCCATCGGTGCGCTTATGAACTCCCGTGGCTTGATGGAGCTGATTCTGCTCAACATCGGCCTTCAGGCAACGGTTATCTCACCAACCATGTTCACTGTTTTCGTTATCATGGCGATCGTCACCACTGTGATGACCACCCCGCTTTTTAAGTTAGCTCAGCGGCTAAGCAGTGTGTCCTGCACTCCTCTATCAGCCGACTACGACCCACCACCCGCGATCTGCCCGTGAACAACCAGGGAGAGACCTCATGATCGTCAAACCGTCCATCTTGGCCCGTAAGCTGCTGGGCCTAGATGCAAATGCGTTCCCACAGTTGGCCGTCCAACGATTCGGTGCACAGCCGGACTTGGACAAGACATGGGCGCGATTCGAGCCCGTGGCATGCACCCTGGTCGATAGCTTTTACATGACTCTGGATGTGCGCGACCTTGACGAGCTAGCTGACCAGCTCGACACTGTGACTCCAGAGTTGCGTGGCATCGCTTACGAGGGCGCCGGAATGGGCCTGATGATGCGTGACACGCTGGCCCCTCGAGCCTGGCGGCTTGACGCATTCCTTAACGACCGCGGCTCTGACTACAGGGGCCTGATCTATATTGGTGCCGGGCTAGTGTTGCCTCGCCTGCCAGTCCATCCACTACGGTTCGTTAACCGACAAGACCCACTGCTGCGATGGCTGGTGATGGACGGGTATGGATTCTTCGACGCGTTCTTCAACTGGACAGCCGCGATCGCCGCCCGCCAGGTCCCAGCAGTTGTGACCGGCTATGCGCGCAATGGGTACGACCAAGGTGTCGGCCGCAGTCTGTGGTTTTGCACTGGCGCCAACGTCGTGCGCATCATCGACACTATCGCTACGTTCCCCCTCCACCGCCGTGCAGACCTGTGGAGCGGCATTGGCCTTGCATGCGCTTACGCCGCGGGCGTTATGGAACGCAGCGCCATCGAGGAGTTGCTGGCCGCCGCTGGCGCTCATCGGGTACACATGGCTACTGGTGCCGCGATAGCAGCGGTCTTCCGCCGGCAGAGCAAGATGCCGGCTCCGCACACCGATTTGGCCGTGGATGTGACGTGGTCTCGTACGGCCGACCAGGTCGCAGACTTGGCCTTGGATGTCCTCCAAGACGCTGTCTATACCGGCAATCCCTACGCCCAGTGGCGCAGCTGTATAGCGTCCGCATGGCAGGCCGAACACGAGCTTGACGAGGCTGTCCGGGGAGCAGCACATGCGGTGAGGAGGGCCGAATGAGACCGTTCAGTGTCGCTCTGCACTGGCTGTTCGGAAACAACACCGCTCGCAGCGTGTTCCGCCAGCCAGGATTCAGCCCGCAAGCGTGGGAGAAGTTTGAGCCTGTTGGTGTGACTCTGATGGAGGGCTTTCGCCTCGCCTTGGATATCCAGGATTTGAGCAAACTTGCCGAGCGCCTCAACCATGCCCCGACCATGTGGCGGGGGATCGCCTATGAAGGTGCCGGAATGGGGTTGGCAACCCTCGACGCGCTTGGTCGAGAGCGTCGCCGAGTCGTTGCCTTTGGGGCCGGCGCCGGCCAGGCTCACCTATACCCGTTCTATGTTGGAGTTGGTTTGGCCTATGCAAGGCTGCGGATACGTCCTGAGACACGGCTAGTCGGTCTGGACCCGCTTCTAGGGTGGGTCACTGCAGATGGGTATGGCTTCCATGAGGCCTTCTTCCGCAGACGCCGCTACGTTGACCTGGCTCAACCGGCACATCGCCTTACCAGCTATGGACAGCGCATGTTCGACCAAGGTGTCGGTCGTGCCCTGTGGTTCTCTTTGGGCGCTGACCCCGACCTGGTGGCGCGTCACGTGGCGGTGTTTGCACCGCAACGACGTGGCGACGTGTGGGCCGGGGTTGGGTTGGCGGCAGCCTATGGTGGTGGAGCAGGCACCGCGGCTCTAGAACGACTCTGTGAGAGGGCCACTGGCCACCTGCGCGGCATTGGGCGTGGTGCAGCAATCGCCGCCTGGGGGCGTGAGCACGCTGACAACGCCGCGTCCCACACAGAACTCGCCTGTCAGCAGCTTATCGGTCTCACCTCGGTAGCAGCTGCCCAAGTCGTTTCCGAGGCGGCTACCGGGCTACCCGTGGTGAGTTCTACTCCGATCCATCGCATCTGGTGCGACCGCATCGACACTGTGTTAGCGCCACACCTCCACCGCACCCACCTAGATAGGAAGATCAGTCATGTATGACGTCATCATCGTTGGAGCCCGAGTCGCCGGCTCATCCACCGCCATGCTGTTGGCTCGTCACGGCTACCGCGTTCTTTGTGTCGACCGGGCCACGTTTCCCAGCGATACGGTCTCCACACACATGGTCTCTGTTGCGGGCTGTGCCCAGATGCGGAGGTGGGGAGTCCTGGACGCCGTCAAGGCGACGGGCTGCCCGCCGGTGGAGAACATCGAGCTCGATCTAGACTTCCCACGATACGGCCATTTTACTCTGACAGGGTTTCCTGAGCCTGTTGATGAGGGCTTTGCCTCCATCTACGCACCCAAGCGTATCATTCTTGACGACCTTCTGGTTCGCCAGGCAGAATCTGCCGGAGCTGAGATCCGCGAGGGATTCTCTGTCAACAGCCTCGTCTTTGACGGCGACCGGGTCGTCGGTGTTCGTGGCCACTCCGCGGGCGGGAAGGAAGTTACCGAGTACGCCTCGGTCGTAGTGGGAGCCGACGGAATGCGCTCACTGGTCGCCGAAGCTGTCCAGGCCCAGGAGTACCACTTCGTACCTCCTCGTGCGTTCGGTTACTATGGCTACTGGAACGACGTCACGCTGCGCGGACTTGAGTTCTACACGCGACCCGGGCGCACCGTTATTGCGTTCCCGACCCACCACGACCAGGCCGCAGTGTTCGTTGAACGTCCCGAACGAGACTTCGGCTGGTTCAAGCGAGATCTTGACGCCTCCTACCTGCGCACGGTAGGTGAGGCGGCACCGGACCTTGCCGACCGGATCGCAAGAGGCAGCTTGGCTCAGCGCCTCAAGGGCGTCGGCAACCGACCCAACTTCTTCCGTAAGCCGTGGGGACTTGGTTGGGCACTGGTCGGTGACGCCGCGGCACATAAGGACCCCATCACTGCGCAAGGCATTACTGATGCTTTCAGGGATGCTGAGTTGCTTGCCGACGCCCTCCACGAGCACTTCGAGGGAACAGGTGCGGACGAGGCGTTACAACGCTACCAGGAGAAACGCGACGATGCGCTCAAGCCACTCTACGACTTCATCGTTGACCACGCAGCCATGGAGCCCTTCGACAGCGCATTCCAGGACGTCCTGGCTGCCATGCGTGGTAACCAGAGCGCCATCAACAAGTTCTTCGGCGTAATTCAGGCCACTGTTCCATGGAACGAGTTCTTTTCCCCGCGGAACCTGGCTCCGCTTATGGGCATTCCCTTAGAGGAAGAGTCGATCGTTCCAGTTAACCGGAGTTCCTCCTAGGGGAGAGCGCATGACTTCGAAGAAGAGGTAATCAAGTGCCCTATGTAATTACTGCACCGTGCTCCGGCAGCAAGGACACCGGGTGTGTGGACGCCTGTCCTGTCGACGCGATCCATCCGACTGCGTTTGACAGCGACTTCGATGACTACGACCAATTGTTCATCGATCCCGATTTGTGCATCGAGTGTGGCGCATGCGTTCCCGTCTGCCCCACCGATGCCATCTTTATGCACAGCTCGGTGCCTGAACAGTGGCAGGAGTACATCGAATTGAACCGCTTGCACTACCAACCGGACTCGCCGTCTGGTTGGGTAGTCTGACTTCGCGCCCGGCGGCCCAGCCGATGCCCTCTGACTCGTGACGCTTAGGGCCTGTTGTGAGGGGGGTGGTTAGGGGCGTGGTGTCTGGGTATGGGTGAGGCCTCCGGGGTATCACGGGTGGTGTCAAGTCATCAGGTGATCAAACCGGAGGCCTCAGGTGCCCCCAGGATAGAGGCAGACGCTGGAGGTCGTCATGACCTCACCGACGCGCAGTGGGAGCTGCTCGAGCCGCTGCTTCCCGAGCTGTCCACCACCGGCAGGCCGCGCACCTACGGCCTGCGCGGCCTGGTGGGGTGCTCAGAGCGGTGAGGATGTCTTCGACTTCGGTGGTCAGGGGATGGGCGGCGGTTAGGTGGTTGCCGTTGAGGTTGATGGTGACCTCCTACAGGTTGCGTAGCTCGCGCAAGATCCTGGCGATTCTGATCCTGGTGGTGTTCTGGATGTGGCGGGCTACGGCCAGAGAGGCCATCACCACGGTCAGGTGAGCCTCGATCGCATCATGGGTGTGGTGGAAGACCGGGCGGGCCCGCAGGTCGTGCTTGCTTATCTGCGAAAGGCTGCTCGACGTGCCACAGCTCGTGATATGACGAGACAACCTCACCGGCATCCATCAGACAGGACGGGACGAAAGGTGAATCATCCCGGGTTTGATGGGGGCAGTGATGATAGTGATCCTTCCGCGTCATCACTGCCCCCATCAAACCTGAGGCGATTCACCACACTCGGCGGCAGTGGGTGCAGGCGACGCGCCGCAGGCGTACCAACAGCTGTGTGGGTCTCCACCCCACCGGCACGTGGGCCAGGCACCGGGGCACTGTCAAGCCCCGGGTTTTGTCCTGAGTTGCACAGGTTGGGGTGGTTTGTGTTTCAGAGTGGGGTTTTTCGTTGGGATTCTGGGGGTGGGGTGGTCGTTTCGGGGCACTAAGGCGGCGGTAGGATCTGGTGGGTGAGTCCGTACCTGCGTCAGGTCAAGACAGCCTCGGGGGCCACGGCCGTGCAGGTCGTGGCCAAGGACCATGGTGTGCGCCGGATCGTGGAGCACCTGGGGTCGGCCCATGACGAGGCCGAGCTGGCTGCGCTGATGCGCCTGGGGCGCCAGCGGCTCCTGGCCGGTCAGCAGGTCCTGGACCTGGGGGAGACACTCAACAACGACGCTGACGAGGTGGGTGGTCAGGGGCCTGGTGACGGTGGTGCGGCGCGCAAGCTGGTGATCGCCTCGCGCAGGTCGGGCTGGCTGATCGAGGCCATCAAGACGGCCTACAGGCGTCTGGGGCTGGGAGAGGCGGTCGGGGGTGGGCGGGCCTTTGAGCAGATGGTCGCCGCCCGCCTGATCGAGCCGACCTCCAAGGCCGATACCCCCAGGGTCCTGTCCGAGATCGGCTGGCCGGCCCCGGCCCACCGCAACACCTTGCACGCCTCCCTGGCCCGGGCCCAGGAACGCGGATACCGGGAGGCGATCTCCCAGGCCCTGTTCGAACACGTCACCAACACCGGGGGCCTGGCGCTGTGCCTGCAGGCGTGACCACCTTGTACTTCGAGGCCGAGGGGGAGGACGACCTGAGGCGGGTGGGTTACTCCAAGGAGAGGCGGGTCGACCCCCGGGTCATCGTCGGCCTGCTGGTCGACCGCGGCGGTTTCCCCCTCCAGGTCGGGTGCTGGGAGGGCAACCGGGCCGAGACCACCACGATCATCCCCATGGTGGAGGCCTTCCAGGCCGCCCACGGTATTGAGGAGCTCGTCATCGTGGCTGACTCCGCCCGGGGCGCAGATACGCGCTCGCCTTGCGCAGGATCTCATTGGCCCGCCCCGGCTCGCGCGCCTCCAACGCCGGCTCCCTGATCCGCCGCGCCTCGTCGGTGGTGGTTCCCGGCCGGGCGCCGCCGTCGATCTCGGCCTGCCTCACCCACGTGCGCAGCGCCTCGGGGTGGACGCCCAGCTCGTCGGCGATCCTGCTGATCGCGCCCTTGGACCTCTCCGGGTCCCGACGGGCCTCCACAGCCATCCGGGTGGCCCGCTCGCGCAGCTCCTCGGAGTACTTCCTCGGTGCACTCATGACAGTGATCCTTCCGTGTGCTCACCGCCTCCATCAAACCCGGTGCGATCCAATGCGTCTTGTCGGCGACGCCCGTGGATCGAGCGGGTGAGGACCCGGCTCGTGAGCACGTCGGTCGTGCTCAGCGGCATTGGCTTCGCTCCCCGCTTCGAGCACCGGACCGCAGTGGGCAACCGTGCCCGGCCTCGAAGAGGCCCGGGCTCGGCCACGGGCCTGACCGGCCGACCCTGCGGACCTTGATGGAGCTGCGCAGCAGGGGGCTGGCCCATTGGTCGTGGACCGGCTGCGCACGGCGCGGGCCTC
>ERZ773054.449-NODE-449-length-32486-cov-5.014246_pt1 | contig 32486 bp, 28 predicted proteins | sample MGYA00580630_ERZ773054 | MGnify/ENA primary metagenome ERZ773054 (study PRJEB29015, sample SAMEA2737994) | human oral metagenome | biome: human oral; feature: human-associated habitat; material: dental | place: China | collected 2115 ... | reverse complement strand
GAATACATCTATATATTTTTCTATTTCATAATCGTTCAAAATCCATTTTCTGTATTCTTTCATTTCATTCCATGTAAATTCAGGCTTAGCATAAATTGAAACATCTAAGTTAGCTTCCAATCCTTTTCTTATCTCTTCCATTTGTAAAGAATTGAATTTCGGATTAGCGTACTTTTCAATATCAACTCCAGCCTCAAGCCCGAATTTAATTTCTTGCATTTGGAAAAAACCAAATTCAGGCTTAGCATAAGCTGAAACATCAAGATTTTGAATAAGCCCAGCTTTAATTTGATTCATTTGCTCAAAATTAAATTCAGGCTTAGCATAAATTGAAACATCTAAATTGGCTTCCAACCCTTCTCTCATCTCTTGCATTTGGAAAGAACCAAATTCAGGCTTAGCATAATAATCCACATTAACAATAGAATGTCTACCTTTTCTTATCTCTTGCATTTGGCTATATGAAAATTTATTCGGATTAGCATATTTTTCAATATCGACCCCGTCTTCTAATGCCCATCTTATTTCTTGCATTTGTTTTGCATCGATTTCAGGTTTCATCCAAATTTCTATATTCTCATCATTTTCTAACCCTTCACGAATTTGCTCCATTTGCTCAAAATCAAATTTTGGATCGGCATATTTTTCAATATCAACATCCATTTCCCAGCCAAATATAATTTCCCTCATTTGATCTTCATTAAAATTTTTATTAGAAAGTATGTGTGCTGTTTTTTTGTTACCTAAAATATCTCTAGCATTTTTCATAAGTATAGGAGAAAATATTTTTTTAGCATAAACTTTAATAATTAACCCTCAAACCCCTTGAAATACAAGGATATTTGCAAGAGAACAGATTGAATTTACTACCAATTTACTACTTTTGAGGGAAAAGCCTTGATGTGCTGTAAAAACTCTTGCGAATAAAAGTATTTTATCACAGATACCATAAGGTATGTTGCGGGAATCAAAATTAAATAGGAAATCGTAAAAGCGGTGATCTTTCGCTTCTGTAAAGGAAGCATAAGGACACCGCTTTTTTCATGCCCATGTTACGAAGTTGAGGCATATACAGGCTTGAAATATAAGGCTTTCAGAGGGCGGTTTTGACAAAGCAAGGGGAATATACCTTTTCTTTCAAAATCGCCCTTTAACTGCGTAACAAATAAAAATGAAAGGAGCAGAGATCATGGCAGTTTTCAGAGTAGAGAAAAACAAGGGATATACCGTCATGAGCAATCATCACCTGCGAAACAAGGAACTGACCCTAAAAGCGAAGGGCTTACTTTCTCAAATGCTGTCGCTTCCGGAAAACTGGGACTATACCCTTACAGGACTATCCCATATCAACAAAGAAAGTATTGACGCCATTCGTACCGCCGTCTTGGAGCTTGAAAAAGCGGGATATATAGAAAGGTCGCAGGGCAGAGATGAAAAAGGGAAAATGACAGCCATTACCTACACCATTTATGAACAGCCGATTAGTCCGGTATTGGATCAGCCGGTATTGGAAAATCCAACATCGGATAAGCCGATATTGGAAAAACCGAAAACGGATAATCCGACATCGGAAAATCCAATGCAATTAAATAAAGATATACAAAATACGGATCTATCAAAAAAAGAAGAAATAAATAAAGATGGATTAAATACCGATTCCATTCCTATCCTTTCCCCTGACCCCTCTCCTTTGGAGAAGCCATTACCGGAAAAGAAAGGAACGGATAAGAAAGACGCATACAAAATCTATGAGGAAATTATCAAGGACAATATCGAGTATGAACACCTCATAAACGCTAAACGCCTTGACCGTGATCGCATCGATGAAATCCTTGACCTCATTCTTGAAACCATATGCAGCAAAAGAAAGCGCATCTTAATTGCAGGTGATGAATACCCGGCGGAGCTTGTAAAGGCAAAATTTATGAAGCTTGACAGCAGCCATATCGAGTTTGTCCTTGACTGTATGCAGGAAAATACCACAAAGGTAAGAAACATCAAGCAGTATCTAAAGGCAGTGCTTTTTAATGCTCCGTCCACCATAGGAAACTATTACACCGCACTTGTCAATCACGATATGTACGGAGGAAATAACTTCTAAAGGAGAAAAATTATGAAACAGGGAACCCTTATCTTTGACGAATACCGCGACCGTTACGACATCCGTTTTGACTTAAACGAGTATTACGGAGGGCTACGCTGTGGGGACTGTCTGGAGGTATTTATTCGCGGCAAATGGAAGCCAGCCAGAATGGAATACGGCAATAACTGGTATCTTACGGGTATACGCACCGAGGACTTAAACGGGCTTTTGGTGCGGATTTAATTCATATAACCTCAGGAAGTAAAGGAGGAAAAAATTGCAGGATGAAATAAACGAAAAAGTGATCGCTCTGTATATCAAAGGCGGAAAAATCACGGCAAAGCTGTTACAAAAGGCGATAAAGCTTTTCCTTGCGGAGATGAAAAAGCAAGAAGCAAGGCGGCAGCTTCCCCACGGAAAGCAAAGTCTAAAGCAGCTTATGAAGCAGAACGCAGGCGTTTCCAATATCGAAATCACGGATGAAAATATCAAAGCCTTTGAAGCGACCGCAAAGAAATACGGAATAGACTTTGCCTTAAAAAAAGACAACAGCACTTCGCCGCCCCGCCACCTTGTATTTTTCAAAGGACGGGATGCGGATGTTATAAAGGCGGCCTTTGATGAGTTTTCCAAAAAGAAGCTCACAAAAGAAAGGCTCCCCTCTGTAAGAAAGGTGCTTGCTACCTTTAAGGAGCAGGCAAAGGCAATCAATAAAGGTCGGGAGGTTGTAAAAAATAAGGACAGGGGGATTGAGCGATGACAGAAGAAACAAGAAAACAAATTTTGCTGCATCTGCCGTATCTGTTCTTTGTCTATCTTTTTGACAAGATAGCACAGGGCTTTCGCCTATCCTACGGAGTAGATTTTGGAACAAGGCTTCTGCATTTTCCCAAGGGACTGTCAGAATCCTTTTCTTCTCCCCTTATCAGCTTTCATTTATCCGATCTTTTTATCGGAATTATAGCGGCGGTACTCATTCGCCTTGCCGTCTATGTGAAAGGAAAAAATGCAAAGAAATACAGAAAAGGAACAGAGTACGGATCTGCCCGTTTTGGAAATAAAAAGGATATTAAGCCATATATGGATCCCGTCTTTCGGAACAACATTCCTCTTACCAAAACGGAGTGCATTACTATGAATAGCCGCCCGAAAAATCCAAAGTACGCAAGAAATAAAAACATCCTTGTGGTCGGAGGATCAGGCAGCGGAAAGACGAGATTTTTTGTAAAGCCGTCCCTTATGCAGATGCACAGCTCCTATGTGGTTACCGATCCGAAAGGCGAGCTGCTTCTCTCCTGCGGAAAGCTGCTTCAGCGAGGCGGATATAAGATCAAGGTGCTGAATACTATCAATTTCAAAAAATCCATGCGTTACAATCCCTTTGCATATCTTCGCAGTGAAAAGGATATTTTGAAGCTGGTAAACACCATCATCATGAACACCAAAGGCGACGGTGAAAAATCTGGTGAGGATTTCTGGACGAAATCGGAACGCCTTTTCTACTCTGCCCTGATCGGATATATCTTTTATGAAGCACCGGAGGAAGAAAAGAATTTCACCACACTTCTTGAAATGATAAACGCATCGGAGGCAAGAGAGGACGATCCGGAGTTTCAAAGTCCGGTGGACCTTATGTTTCAGAGATTGGAGGAAAAAGACCCGGAGCATTTTGCGGTAAGGCAGTATAAGAAGTTTCTTCTTTCCGCCGGAAAAACAAGATCCTCAATCTTAATTTCCTGCGGCGCCCGTCTTGCCCCCTTTGATATCCGAGAGCTTAGGGAACTTCTTGAAAAGGACGAAATGGAGCTTGATACCATAGGGGATCGAAAAACAGCCCTCTTTGTTATCATAAGCGATACCGATGATACCTTTAACTTTGTTGTGAGTATTCTATACACACAGCTTTTTAATCTTCTTTGCGATAAGGCGGACGATGTGTACGGCGGAAGGCTCCCCGTTCATGTTCGCTGCCTGCTTGATGAGTTTGCAAATATCGGGCAGATTCCAAAGTTTGAAAAACTGATTGCCACCATTAGAAGCCGTGAAATATCGGCTTCTATTATTTTGCAGTCCCAGTCCCAGCTTAAAGCAATCTATAAGGAAAATGCGGACACCATCACAGGAAATTGCGACAGCTTCCTCTTTCTTGGAGGCAAGGAAAAAACAACGCTAAAGGACGTATCTGAAATACTCGGTAAGGAAACCATCGACAGCTTTAATACCTCTGAAACAAGAGGACGGGAGCTTTCCCACGGGCTGAACTATCAAAAGCTCGGTAAAGAGCTTATGACACAGGATGAGATTGCGGTAATGGACGGCGGCAAATGCATCCTGCAAATAAGAGGCGTAAGACCGTTCTTTTCGGATAAGTACGATATTACAGCTCACGCAAATTACAAATATCTTTCCGACTATGACAAGAAAAACTCTTTTGATGCGGAAAGATATATAAAACGCCGCCCCGCTATCGTAAGGCAAAATGAAGTCTTTGACTACTATGAAATCGATGCGGAAAAATTAACGGAAGAATAAAAGAAGGAGGAAAAAGCTTGATATATAAGACAGCAGTATATAGAGCGCGGGCACCTGACGCCTAAATGCTTATCCGCCGAATCCGGCGGTTTTTTTATGAGGAAAACAGCAAAAATTATGTTTAGCCGAGGTATCGGCAGAAAGGATGAATCTATGGGATTTTTTAATTCAGCAGTCGGAGTATTACAGACACTTGTTATCGCACTTGGCGCAGGTCTTGGAATCTGGGGGATTGTCAACCTTTTGGAAGGATATGGGAACGATAACCGTGCGACACGTTCATAAGTGAAAAGCTTATGCACTAAGTCGAAGGACTAAAAGTTCAAAACTTAGGAGAACTGACAATCTGATAGGTAGAATGACGGGGTAACGCCCTGAAATGCCTACACTGATACTCCGATTGGCAATGAATATTAGACTATTTCATTGTCAAAAGCTCGGTGAAGTCGGCAGAGAGTAGCCGTAAGACTGGTATTTCATATCAGACACGAAAGCTGTTCAGAGGTGGACGGTGCTACCTATATGCCGGGTGTCGAATACGCATGGTGAGAATGTGTATACCAAAGCACTGACGTACTTCCGAATGTACAGGTCTAAACGTTTGAATTTGCCTAACGGCAATTCCCATCAAAGATGGGGTGTTTGTGGATGAGTAAGAATGGTTGTTATGAAAATCCATATATCGTTACAGGCGATATGGCGAAAGCTAAACACAGGCTTAGAGGAAGAACCTAAACGTATTCAAAGATAAGATTGTCGGAACGTGGTAAGCCAGGAACATGGAAGCAGTCTAATGCTAATGAAGTGTTGAATGGGAAAATGACTGTAAAAACAGCATATAACCGTTCTTTATCTTGGTGAAAGCGGTGGCACAGTACCTATGAAGCGAAAATAATAAGTTCGTGGAGGGATAGCCACCAGTCACAGGAAAGTACAAGAACTGAAATTAAGACAAACACAGCTTCGAGTATGACAAAGAAAATCAAATCCGAAAGGAGATGGTGACTGTGTCCACTTCGAAACAAATATTGAAGCAAAGCAAAATCCGTTATACGGAATACTATGACTTGCAAAAAGTCCTTGATTATTTATATGAAGATAGCGGTAATAATAAAGTATTTTCAAATTTAATGGAGCTGATAACTTCAAGAGAAAATATTAAACTCGCTTATCGTAGTATCAAAGGGAACAAAGGCAGTCATACAGCCGGAGTAGATGGCAGAACAATAAAACATCTATCAAGGCTAAATGAAGAAGAATACATTTCTCTCATACAAAAACAGTTTCATTGGTATAAACCACGTCCTGTAAAGAGAGTGGAGATACTAAAGCCTAATGGGAAAATAAGACCTTTAGGAATACCGACTATTGTAGACAGAATTGTACAACAATGTATCTTGCAAATATTGGAGCCGATATGTGAAGCCAAGTTTCATGACAGCTCCTATGGGTTTCGACCTAACAGGAGTACGGAACATGCAATCGCAGAATGTGCAAGACTAATGCAGATACAGCATTTACACTATGTAGTTGATATTGATATACAAGGATTTTTCGACAATGTATATCATGCAAAGCTCATAAGGCAACTTTGGAATTTGGGAATCCAAGACAAAAAGTTACTTTGTATCATTAAGAAAATGCTGAAAGCAGATATAGTTATGCCCGATAAAAAGGTAATTACACCAACAAAGGGAACCCCACAAGGCGGTATATTATCACCGCTACTATCTAATGTAGTCTTGAACGAATTAGATTGGTGGGTTTCTTCTCAATGGTTGACAATGCCCACGCATTATCCGTATAAACAGAGAACGAACAGTCAAGGAACAGAAATAAAAAGCCATACCTACAGAGCTTTAAGAACAAGCAACCTAAAAGAAATATATATTGTAAGGTACGCTGATGATTTCAAGATATTTTGCCGTAATTACTACGATGCAAAAAGAACCTATCAGGCAGTTACAAAATGGTTGCAAGACAGATTAAAACTAAATGTAAGTGAAGAAAAATCTAAAATAACAAATCTAAAACAAAGGTATTCGGAGTTCTTAGGCTTCAAGCTTAAGGTTAAACCAAAAGGCAAAAAGTTTGTTGTACAGTCGCATATAAGTGATAAGGCACTGAAAAAGGCAAAAGAAAATATTTCTAAATGTGTTGCGGATATAAAAAGACCTGCAAATGAAAAGGAGCAGTACAAAGCAATAGCTAAGTATAATGCTACTGTTTCAGGCTTGCATAATTATTACCAAATAGCAACAAACGTGAGTTTGGACTTTGCTAAAATAGCCTTTCACATTAAAAAGCAGATGAACAACAGACTTGATATTAAAATCGGTGGAACACTAAACAAAGGATTTATCAAAGAAAAATATGGAAAAAGTAAACAGCTTCGCTTCCTTAATGGACATCCGTTAATTCCGGTTGGATATATTAGGACAAAGGACGCAAAACACAAGAAAAAAGTTGTAAATAAATATACTTTAGAGGGCAGAGCTTTCATTCATAAAAATCTACAAATTGATGTAGATACACTTGTCTGGCTGATGAAGCACCCTGTGCTTGATAAAAGCATAGAATTTGCAGACAACAGAATTTCGCTCTTTGCAGCTCAATATGGCAGATGTGGAGTAACAGGTGTAAAACTTACACCAAACGATATACATTGCCATCATAAGATACCGCTTGAACAAGGCGGTACAGACAGTTACAGCAACTTAATTCTTGTTACGGAGGCAGTTCATATACTCATCCATGCAACAAAAGAAGATACAATCCAAAAATATATAAAAGAGCTTGGATTAACGCTCAAGCAGATTGAGAAATGTAATAAGCTTAGAAAAATGGCAAGATTGCCACTAATTTAGAGAAAAAAAAATAATTTGTTACGAAGTGTGTAAGTCTTAGTTAAAACGTGAAAATCTTTCCTGTGATGGAACGCCGTGTGCGGTGAAAGTCGCATGCACGGTGTGAAGTGGGGGAAAATCCGGAGATAAAATCAAAGGATTACCTATCACTATCGGGCGCTAAATCACAGGGAATCAAGCAGCTTATGGCAGGAGGAGGCGTTGCCCTTATCGGTACAACCCTTGTTCCGCTTCTTCGCGGACTGTTCGGATAAGGAGGTAACACGTGCAGAGCATACTTGATGCAATCAATGAATGGATCAAGGAAATTTTAATTGGATCCATTCAGGGAAATCTTGAAGCTCTGTTCGGAGATGTCAACGAAAAGGTAGGAACCATAGCGGCAGAGGTAGGCAAGACCCCGCAGGGCTGGAACGGCAGCGTATTTTCCATGATAAAAACCTTGTCGGAAAATGTGATCGTCCCCATTGCGGGGCTTGTCATTACCTATGTTCTTTGCTACGAGCTGATCAGCATGATTATTGATAAAAATAATCTGCACGAGTTGGACACCTTTATGTTTTTTAAGTGGTTTTTCAAGGCGTGGGTAGCGGTATTTATCGTTACCCATACCTTTGATATTACCATGGCGGTATTCGATGTGGCGCAGCACGTTGTATCGGGCGCATCCGGCGTTATCAGCTCGGACACAAGCATTGATGTGGCATCCTCTCTTACCGCACTACAAGGAAAGCTGAAGGATATGGAAATACCGGAGCTTTTACGGCTTTCCATAGAAACCGGACTTGTGAGCATTTCTATGAAAATCATGTCCGTTTTTATTACCGTTGTCATCTACGGCAGAATGATAGAGATCTATTTAGTCTGCTCCGTCGCCCCAATTCCATTTGCCACTATGACAAATAAAGAATGGGGACAGATCGGAAACAACTACTTAAAAAGCTTATTCGCACTCGGTTTTCAGGGCTTTTTAATCATGGTATGCGTCGGAATATATGCTGTCTTGGTAAAGGCTATGACCGTATCGGACAACCTGCATACCGCGATATTTTCTCTTGCGGCATATACCGTGCTGCTTTGCTTTATGCTCTTAAAATCAAGTGCCATTTCAAAATCAATTTTTGGAGCGCATTAGCCCTAATACAAAGGAGGTATCAAAACAATCAGTAAAAAATACAGCATTATCTATGCCGATCCGCCATGGAAATACGAAAGAAGCAAAGTACAGGGCGCGGCGGAAAATCACTATCCCACCATGAGCATAGAGGAGCTTTGTACGCTTCCCGTTTCTGAAATCGCGGAAAAGGACTGCGTACTTTTTTTATGGGCTACTTTCCCGCAGCTTAAAGAAGCCCTGCAGCTAATTGAGGCATGGGGCTTTCAGTATAAGACGGTCGCTTTTGTATGGCTGAAAACAAATAAAAAGGCTGGAACATGGTTTTACGGGCTTGGCTTTTGGACGAGAGGAAATGCGGAAATCTGCCTACTTGCAACGAAAGGTCATCCCAAAAGACAGGCGAAAAATGTTCATCAGCTTATCATAAGCCCCATTGAAGCACACAGCAAAAAGCCGGATATAGCAAGAGAAAAAATCACAGCCCTTATGGGAGATCTCCCTAAAATAGAGCTTTTTGCAAGGAAGGAAAGTCCCGGATGGGATATATGGGGAAACGAAGTAAAAAGCAGTATTACGCTTTAACGGAAAGGAGGCTTTTATGGCGTATGTACCCGTACCAAAAGACTTAACAAAGGTTAAAACAAAGGTCGCCTTTAACCTTACAAAAAGGCAGATCCTTTGCTTTACGGCAGCCTTAATTTTAGGGCTGCCTGTTTTCTTTCTCCTAAAGGGAAGCGCAGGAACAAGTCTTGCGGCTTTTTTCATGATTTTAATCATGCTTCCCTTTTTCCTCTTTGCCATGTACGAAAAGCACGGACAGCCCCTTGAGGTAGTCCTAAAGCATATCGTGCAGACAAAGTTTATCCGAAAGAAAGAGCGTCCATACAGGACGAGAAACTATTATACCCTTTTAATAAAGCAGAGAAAACTTGAAAAGGAGGTATTTCATATTGTTAAAGGACAAAACAAAGGAAAAAAACAGCGTAAAAAATAAAAGAAAGCTAACAAGAAGTGAGAAAAAACAGATTGCGGAGCTGATCAGAAAGGCAAAGCCGGATAAAAAGGCATCTTCTGCGCAGGAGAGCATCCCTTACCTTTCCATGCACCCGGACGGGATATGCAGAGTAACAGAAAACAGATACAGCAAGTGCATTTCCTTTTCCGACATCAATTATCAGCTTGCGGGAGCGGACGATAAAACCGCTATCTTTGAAAACTGGTGCGATTTTCTAAACTATTTTGATTCCTCCGTGGATGTGCAGCTTTCCTTTATCAATCAGGGAAGCCGCGGAGAAGCAAAGGCCGCAATCGAAATTCCGATGCGTGAGGATGGTTTTCAGTCCATAAGAAGCGAGTATCAGACAATGCTTTCTAATCAGCTTTCCAAAGGAAACAACGGTCTTGTAAAACTGAAATTCGTAACATTCAGCGTGGAAGCGGAAAATACGAATGCGGCAAAGGCAAGGCTTAACCGCATTGAAACGGATATGTTAAACAATTTCAAGGTGCTTGGCGTAAGTGCTCATTCTATGAACGGATATGAAAGACTGAAAACCATGCACGGCATTTTTCATCCGGAGGGAGAACCCTTTTTCTTCTCTTGGGACTACCTTGTGCCGTCAGGATTATCGACAAAGGACTTTATCGCACCGTCCTCTTTTTACTTCGGCGAGGGCAGAACCTTTAGTATGGGAAAAAAGCTTGGTGCGGTAAGCTTTCTTGAAATCTTAGCCCCGGAATTAAACGACCGCATCCTGTCTGACCTTTTGGATCTGGAAACGGGAATGATCGTAAACCTGCATATCAAAAGCATCGATCAGGCGGAAGCAATCAAAACCATAAAAAGAAAAATTACCGACCTTGACAAGATGAAGATTGACGAGCAGAAAAAAGCAGTACGCTCCGGCTATGACATGGACATCATCCCGTCCGACCTTGCCACATACGGAGGCGAGGCAAAAAATCTCTTACAGGATTTACAGAGCAGAAACGAAAGAATGTTTCTTGTTACTTTTCTTGTGGTGAATATGGCGGATAGCAAAAGAAAGCTGGACAACGATGTTTTTGCCGCCGCAGGAATTGCACAGAAATATAACTGTGCTTTAACCCGCCTTGACTTTCAGCAGGAAGAAGGCCTGATGTCAAGCATCCCGCTTGGAATAAATGAAATTGAAATTCAAAGAGGGCTTACTACCTCAAGCACCGCTGTATTCATTCCCTTTATCACGCAGGAGCTTTTTCAGGGAGGAGAAGCGCTTTACTACGGGCTTAACGCTCTTAGTAACAACATGATTTTATGTGACAGAAAGCAGCTGAAAAACCCCAACGGTCTGATTCTTGGAACGCCCGGTTCCGGTAAATCCTTTGCGGCAAAGCGTGAAATTACAAACGCCTTTTTAATTACGGACGATGACATCTATATATCCGATCCCGAAGCCGAATATGCCCCTTTGGTAAACAGTCTTTCCGGTCAGGTTATCCGCATTTCTCCCACAAGCAAAGAGTATATCAATCCGATGGATATAAACCTGAATTACAGCGAGGATGATAACCCTCTTGCCTTAAAATCGGATTTTATCCTTTCCCTTTGCGAGCTTGTAGTCGGAGGAAAAGAAGGACTTTCACCGGTGGAAAAAACAGTCATCGACCGTGCGGTAAGGACGGTTTACAGGGAGTTTCTTGCAGAACCGATACCCGAAAAAATGCCGATTTTAGGGAATCTGTATGAGGAACTTTTAAGACAGCCGGAGCCGGAGGCTGCAAGAGTTGCGGCAGCCCTTGAGCTTTATGTAACAGGTTCTCTTAATGTATTTAACCACCGAACCAATGTAGAGCTTAATAACCGCCTTGTCTGCTTTGATATAAAGAGCCTTGGAAAGCAGTTAAAAAAGCTTGGAATGCTCATTGTGCAGGATCAGATATGGAACCGCGTTACCATAAACAGAGCAAAAAAGAAAGCAACCCGCTACTACATGGACGAATTTCATCTTCTGCTTCGTGAGGAACAGACCGCCGCATACAGCGTTGAAATCTGGAAGCGTTTCAGAAAATGGTCAGGAATCCCGACAGGGATCACGCAGAATGTCAAGGATTTGCTTTCCAGCCGCGAGGTAGAAAATATCTTTGAAAACAGTGACTTTGTGCTGATGCTTAATCAGGCGGTAAGCGACAGAAATATCCTTGCAAAGCAGCTTAATATTTCTCCACAGCAGATGAAATATGTAACCCATACGGAATCCGGCGAAGGACTTCTCTTTTACGGAAATGTGATCCTGCCATTTGTAGATCACTTCCCGAAAGATACAAAGCTCTACAAGGTCATGACGACAAAGCCGGAGGAAGTGAGCAGCGAATGAAGAAACTGACGCATTTCAGCCTGTTTACCGGAATCGGAGGAATCGACTTTGCGGCGGAGGCCGCAGGCTTTTCTACTGTTTGTCAATGCGAATGGGCGGACTTTCCGACTGCCGTATTAAAAAAGCATTGGCTGGATGTTCCGCGTTTTCAGGATATTACCACAGTTACAAAGGAGGCATTTATTGAAAAAACAGGACAAGACAGCATTACCCTCATATCCGGAGGCTTCCCGTGTCAGCCCTTTTCCGCCATCGGAGCAAAGAAGGGCTTTACAGACCCCCGTTATCTCTGGCCGCAAATGTGCAGAGTTATTAGAGAACTTAAGCCCCGTTTCGTGCTTGGCGAAAATGTTGCTAACTTCATCAATATGGGGCTCAACAAAACGATCCTTGACTTGGAGAAAGCGGGATATGCCGTTTGGACATTCGTACTTCCTGCTTGCAGCGTCGGCACGTGGCATGAACGCAAGCGAACTTTTATCGTGGGGGCAGATGTTTCCTACGCCCCTTGCTTCCGACACGGGAACGCGCCCAAAGGTGTCGCAGGTAGTCCTATCTCCTGCGGGCTCCTTTCGCAGAAAGAAGAAAACGGGGCACTGGTCGGCGAATCTTTCGGAGGCAATCTATTATCTGGAAAAGGATGCCGATCCCAATCTTCGCTTCAATCCGGAGTGGGCAGAGTGGCTGATGGGATTCCCGCGAGCATGGACGGAAATTTCCTCTGGATAACGGAGCCTACGGATATTCCGAGGCTTACAGAGGATAAAAAAGACAGGGTAAAACGCTTAAAGGCACTGGGCAATGCCGTCGTTCCCGCGCAGGTTTACCCGATACTTAAATACATTGCAGATATTGAGCTTGGACGCTGCAAAAGCGCTTGCGTCTTTTCAGGAAAGGAAGGTGATGCACTTTGAAAGAACCGCTAAAGCCCCGTGATAAGTTCAGGCAGAAAATGAGCCGGGACGGACTTTTAAGAGAAAATATGACAACCGGAGAAACGGAAAATATATCAAAAAGGATTCAGGAAAATCCCGAAAATGATATTCCCCAAAATCCTATATCGGATAAGGAAATGCCGAAAAGAAAATCCTCAAGGCTTACCTTTACCGAGGAAGAAAGAAATATCCCGGAGCTTCAAAGTTATATCAAAAAATCCGATCAGGCGGCGGACCGTCTGGATAAGGCAAGGGATAAAATACCAAAGAAAAAGAGTCTTTCCTTTGAGCGGGAGTTTGATGAAAAAACAGGCAAAGGAAAAACGAGGCTTCACTTTGAAGAAAAGGAAAAGCCCATAGTCTCCGGTAAGTCTGCAAATCCTCTTTCTCCTGCCCTTAATAAAGCAGGCGCTTTTGTGCATAAGAAAATCCATGAAACGGAGCATGACAATGCAGGCGTTGAAGCAGCCCACAAAACAGAAAAAGCCGCAGAAACACTTGGAAGATTCAGCGTAAGAAAGGCAAGAGAAAATTACAGAAATCAGAGGCTAAAGCCCTACCGCAAGGCAAGGAAAGCGGAGAAAGCCGCAGAGAAAGCAAATGCAAAATACTTTTACAAAAAAACCATGTATGAAAATCCGAATCTTTCATCTGCAAATCCTATCAGCCGTATATGGCAGAAACGGAAGATAAAAAAGAAGTATGCCGCAGAGCTTCGCAAGAAAGGACAGAAAGCGGCAAAGGCGGCAAGGACATCCGCAGAGAAAACAAAACAGGCAGGCTCCTTTATCATAAGGCACAGACGAGGGCTTGCCATTATCATTTCCCTGCTTTTCATCTTCATTCTGATTTTTACCGGCTTATCTTCATGCTCCTCTCTTTTATCGGGAGGCTTTAACGGAATTTTAGGCACAAGCTATACATCCGAGGACAGCGATCTTGTTGCGGTGGAAAACGCCTATGCCTCTATGGAAAATGAGCTGCAGGGGAAAATCGACAATGTAGAAAAGGATTATCCCGGCTATGACGAGTATAAATATGAGCTTGACGGCATCGGGCACAATCCCCATGAGCTTGCTTCCATCCTTACGGCAAAACATCAAAGCTATACCCTTTCCAAAGTGCAAGCGGACTTACAGAAGATTTTCACAAAGCAGTATTCTTTGACATTAAAAGAAGAAATCGAGGTGCGCTACAAAACAGAAACCCATACCGATCCGGACACTGGAGAAACCACGGAGGAAGAAGTCCCGTACAACTATTACATTCTTCACGTAAGACTGAAAACAACGCCGCTTTCAGATATTGCAAGAGAAATCCTAAATGAAGAACAGCTTAAAATGTACCGCGTCTATCTTGAAACCAGCGGAAACAAACCTCTTGTATTCGGCGGAGGCTCCCCTGATGGAAGCGCATCGGAGGATTTAAGCGGCGTTCACTTTGTGAACGGCACCCGCCTCGGAAATCCGGAGCTTGTAAATCTTGCAAAGAAGCAGGTCGGAAATGTGGGCGGCCATCCATACTGGAGCTGGTACGGCTTTAACGGACGCGTGGAATGGTGCGCCTGCTTTGTATCTTGGTGCTATCACAAGGCTGGAAAAAGCGAGCCACGTTTTGCAGGCTGTCAGTCGCAGGGAGTTCCTTGGTTTACCTCACGCGGTCAATGGGGAGCAAGAGGCTATAAAAATATCGCACCGGGCGATGCCATCTTCTTTGACTGGGACGGCGACGGTGGCGCGGATCATGTGGGAATTGTTATCGGAACGGACGGAAGCCGAGTTTATACCGTTGAGGGAAATTCGGGTGATGCCTGCAAAATAAAGAGCTATGACTTAAATTCCGGCTATATCAAAGGCTACGGCCTTATGAACTGGGATTAAGCAAAAATGAAAGGAGAAAAACATTTATGACAAACAAGAAAGTCCTGAAAATCGAAAAGGAAATTCAAAAGACCCGTGAGAAAATCACGGAGCAGCAAGGCAAGCTAAAAGAGCTTGAAATGCAGAAAACGGAGGCGGAAAACCTTGAAATCGTGCAGATGGTAAGGTCGCTTCACATGACCCCTGCCGAGCTTTCCGTATTTTTGGCAAAGGGCGTGATCCCTGATGCACCAGCAGATGAAAATGAGTTTATGGAGGATATAGAAAATGAAGAATAAAATTTTGATGAGAATAACGACAGCTCTCTTTGCCGCCCTGATCCTTATGGGCGGCTTTTCTATTCCCGCTTATGCAAACGGCGGCGGTGAAGCTACCAATGACAGCAATGTAAAAACAGAGGAAAAGAAAGAAGAAAAAACGCCCCTTACTCCTGACGGCAACATGAGTCTTGTGGATAATGTCAAGGGAGATGCCGCAAAGGATAAGGAATTTATCATTGTAAAAAGCAAGGGAGGAAATTACTTCTATATTGTAATCGACCATGCGGCGCAGGGAGAAAACACGGTTCATTTCTTAAATCAGGTGGATGAAAAGGATCTGCTCTCTATCATTGACGAAAAAAGCAGCCTGACCGCAAAGCCGGAGCTTCCAAAAGAGGAGGAAAAGAAAGAGCCGGAGGCGGAGAAACCGAAGGCAGAGGAAAAAACGGAGAAAAAGAATCCAGCCGGAATGATTGCCTTATTCCTCATCTTAATTCTCGGACTTGCCGGAGGCGCCTTCTATTATTTCAAAATATTAAAGCCTAAGCAGGATGTAAAGGGTACGACAGAGCTTGACGAGTTCGACTTTGAGGACTATGAGGACGATTTTATAGAGGATGATAACGAGGACGGCGAGGAAGCTTTAGAAGAAGCAGAGCCGGATGAAACAGTATGACATGGTTTACAGACAGTATCTATGAACGACTGATAACGGAAAAACCGAAATACGGGCGGCAGGAAAAAGAGCCGCCCGTTTCCTTTTCCTCAAAATGTGAGGGCTGCCCTTACAGGGGAAAGTCCCCCTGCATCGGTTACTGTATCAGGAAGATAAAAGAGAAAAGCTTTGATAGATAATTTGCTTCATAAGAATCAATGTTATAATTATATAAAATTGATTGTGGGAGGTTTTTGTTATGAGCGTTCAATCTTTTTTAGATTCTGCCAAGATTTTATATGATAACCAGAAATATAATGAAGCTCTTTGTCTTGTGTGTATTGCAATAGATTCATGTGCAGCTCAGGAGTACCCTAACGAAAAAAATGCCAATCGCTATAAAAAGTTTCTGAAAAAACATTTTAGGACTATATGTGAATATGGATTTCCGGGAATTTCTGCTGATAATATCCGCATAAAAGTTAATGTTACACACAACGCACTCAAACCAGATCAAAATGGATATGTTGATATGGAGCAGATTATATATCATATAATACGGTGTGGATTAGTTCATGAATGTAATATCGATGATACTATCTCTTTTACTGATACAACATACATTGGTGATTGGGATGAAAAATTTTATCTACCAAAAAATATTATTTTGGGGCTAATTGCTTCAATAAAGCAATAGCTGATCTACAATAAAATTAAGTGTAGAAGGCAGTCGAGAAATCGGCTGCTTTTTTATTTTAGGAGGTATTTTATGCAGTTAATTATATGTGAAAAGCCGAGTGTCGGAATGACAATCTCTTCCGCACTTGGAATCGAAACGAAAAAAGACGGATATATGGAAAGCGAGGACTTTCTTGTGTCTTGGTGCATCGGACACCTTGCAGAGCTTTCTGCGCCGTCCTGTTACGGAAAGTGCTATGAAAAGTGGAGCCTTGAGGCTTTGCCTATTTTGCCAAAAACATGGCAGCTTACTATCTCAAAGGATAAGGAAAAACAGTTTTCAGTATTAAAGGCACTTCTTTTTAGAAATGATGTTACAGAGGTGATAAACGCCTGCGATGCCGGACGCGAGGGAGAACTCATTTTCCGTTTTGTTATGGAAAAAACAGGCTGCAAGAAGCCTGTAAAAAGGCTGTGGATTTCCTCAATGGAAGAAAGCGCAATCCGAAAAGGCTTTGAAAACCTGAAAGACGGAGCGGACTATGACAGCCTTTATCAGTCCGCCCTGTGCAGAGCAAAAGCGGACTGGATTGTCGGAATCAATGCAACCCGCCTCTTTTCCCTTTTATATAACCATACCTTGAATGTAGGACGGGTGCAGAGCCCGACCTTAAAAATACTTGCGGATCGAAGCGATGCGATTACCAATTTCAAGAAAGAAAAGCATTACCATGTGCACCTTGTTTTAGACGGTACGGAAGCTGTAAGCGATAGATTTTCAAGTAAGGAAGCGGCAGAAAAAATAGCAACATCCTGCAAAGGAAAAACGGCAGTCTGCACTTCTATTACCTCTGAAAAAAAAGAAGCGCTGCCGCCGAAGCTCTTTGATCTTACCGCACTTCAAAAGGAAGCAAACCGCATTTTCGGGTACACTGCAAAGCAGACCCTTGACCTTGCGCAGAGCCTTTATGAAAAGAAGCTTTTAACCTATCCGAGAACGGACAGCAATTACCTGACGGACGATATGAAAGAAACGGCGGAGGCGGTTATCCACACTCTTTTATCAAAGTTTTCCTTTATGCAGGGCGTAAAACTTATTCCGGAGGTTACCGGACTTCTTAACAGCAAGAAGGTATCGGATCATCATGCTGTGATTCCTACAATGGAGCTTGAAAAAATGGAACTTTCCATGCTTCCCGAAAGTGAGCGAAACATCCTCTTTCTTGCAGGTGCAAGGCTTCTTATGGCTTGTGGCACTTCCCATATTTATGAAACGGCTACGGCGGTGTTTTCCTGTGAAGATTATACCTTTACGGCAAAAGGAAAGACAGTTTTATCTTCCGGTTGGAAAGAAATTGAAAGATTCTTTCTTATGAACCTGAAAGAAAAGCAGGAGAAAGAAAACGAAAAAGAACTTCCGGTATTTTGTGAGGGAGAAAGCTTTGATAGCTTCATGATTAAAGTTACGGAGCATGACACACTTCCCCCAAAGGCATACACGGAAAGTACGCTTCTATCTTCTATGGAGCGCGCCGGAAACAAGGAAACCACAGAGAATGCGGAGCGTAAAGGCTTAGGTACTCCCGCCACCCGTGCAAGTATCATTGAAAAAATCATCAAGGCAGGCTTTGTTATAAGAAAGGGAAAGCAGCTTATCCCGACCAAAGATGGAATAAACCTTATCTCTGTACTTCCTGAAACGCTCACCTCTCCGCTTCTTACAGCAGAATGGGAAAATGAGCTTTCAAGGATTGCAAAAGGAGAAACGGATGCGGACAGCTTTATGGAAAAGATTGAAGCACTCACAAAAGAACTTGTAGAAAATGCAGACATCGAAAAAGTAAAAGCGGAGCTTTTCAAACAGGAAAAAACCGTAATCGGCTTATGCCCGCGCTGTAAAAGTCCCGTTTATGAGGGAAAGAAAAACTACTATTGCAGTAACAGGGATTGCCTCTTTTCCATGTGGAAAAATGACCGCTTCTTTGATGATAGGAAAATCACCTTTACACCAAAGATAGCATCTGCACTACTCAAAGATAAAAAAGTAAAGGTAAAGGACATCTACTCTCACAAAACAGGCAAAACCTATGACGGAAATGTGGTTCTTTGTGATACCAAAGATAAGTATGTGAACTATCGTATTGAGATAGAGAGGAAGAAAAAAGAAGAATAGCAAGCATAGGAAAGGGGTACCCTTTCCGTAAAAAAAACTCCGTTTCCAAAGATATGAAAGTGGAGATTTTTGCTTGCTGGGATAGTCCCAGACCCTTAGAAATCGAAAGGAGAAAAATTTATGCCATATATGGAACAAACGGAAGAAATAAAAGAAGTTACGCCCATTGCCCTGACCTCTGAAAATCAAAAGGACAGACTAAAGGAAATCACGGATCGTTTGGAGCAAGGGATTTTAGAAGTCTTTGAAAGCGAAAGGTACAAGGAATATCTTCGCGTCATGTCAAAGTTTCATCATTACAGCTTTAATAATACCATGCTGATTGCACTGCAAAAGCCCGACGCTTCCCTGATTGCAGGCTTTAGTGCATGGAAAAACAGCCACGGAAGAACGGTCAAAAAAGGAGAAAAAGGAATCCGCATCATCGCCCCTGCACCCTTTAAGGTAAAGCAGGAAATGGAAAAGCTTGATCCGAAAACAAATATGCCCCTTATCGGAGCGGACGGAAAGGCAGTTACCGAAGAAAAGGAAATTACCATTCCTGCCTACAAGGTGGTATCTGTCTTTGATGTATCACAGACGGAGGGAAAAGAAATACCCTCTATCGGAGTAGATGAGCTGACAGGCGATGTGTCGCAGTATGAGGACTTCTTTACGGCACTGAAAAAGGCTTCTCCCGTTCCGATTGCTCTTGAACATATCGAGGGAAGCGCTCACGGCTACTATCACCTTGCGGAAAAAAGAATTGCGATTGACGATAACATGAGCGAGCTGCAAACCTTAAAGACCGCCATTCACGAAATCGCCCATGCAAAGCTGCACGACATTGACTTAAATGCACCGAAAGAGGAAAAGGAAAATCACCCAAACCAGCGTACCCGCGAGGTTGAAGCGGAAAGCGTCGCCTATACCGTATGCCAGCACTACGGGCTTGATACCTCCGATTATTCTTTCGGGTATGTTGCAGGCTGGAGCAGCGGAAAAGAACTGTCCGAGTTAAAGGGCTCCCTTGAAACCATCCGTCTTGCCGCATCGGAGCTGATCGACAGCATAGACGGGCATTTTAAGGAGCTTCAAAGGGCAAGAGAAAATGAGCTTTCAGAAAAAGAAACAGAATTGCCTTTGCAGGAAGAAAAACAGGAAACATCTTACCTGCTTGAAAACGGAAACTATCTCTATATTCAGACCTGCGAAACAGGCTATGACTATACTCTGTATCAACCGGACTTTACAGACCTTGACGGTGGGCAGCTTTATAATCCGGAAATCTCTATTGAAAAAGCCCGTGATGAAATCCTAAAAATGCACGAGCTTTCAGGGCAAGAATTAAAGGAAATCCCCATAGATGATTTTGAAAAGATGCAGGAAGAAGCTTCACAGGAAATGGATGTAAGCGTGCAGGTAAAGTATTATCCCATCCATGAAGCTGCGGCAAAAAGGGCAAAGGAAATGAACAGCTTTTCCGATTATACGCCGGGAAGTGCAACTCTTGAATACAAAAGCCTTGTGGATCAGGCGGCGGAAATTGCTGAAAATCAGAAAAAGAGAGTTGACCCGTCCTTTCACGAAAAAATCGATGCCCTGCTTGATACCTACTCTAAAAAACTTGCGGCAAATATGAATAACGGTTTTGCCATTGATTCCCGCGTTCCCTCTGTACTGATTGCGGGAGGTTCCAACTTCCCTACGCGAAAAAAGGAAAAGCAAAACGCCGCCCGTGATAAAAACTACGGAGAATGGAAAGAAATTCAAGGGCTTCTTGAAAAAATCAGAAGCACCGGGATGGGCGGAATCAGTGCAGACGATCCGGATGCCGTAAAGAAATTAACTGCAAAGCTTGAGAAGCTGACAAAGGCACAGGAAACCATGAAGGCGGTAAATGCCTACTACCGAAAGCATAAAAGCCTTGAAGGCTGCCCGGAGCTTGATGGTAAGGCAATCGAAAAGCTAAAGAAGGGAATGGAAATCAGAGGCATTCAGGACAAGCCCTATCCGTCATGGGCACTTTCCAATAACAATGCAGAAATCAGAAGAATTAAAGAGCGTATTCAAAGCCTTTCGGTAAATAAGGAAGAACTTTACACAGGCTGGGAGTTTGCCGGAGGCAGAGCTGAAATCAATGTAAAGGATAACCGCTTGCAGCTTTTCTTTGACGATAAGCCGGACGGCAAAATCAGAGATGAATTAAAGGCAAACGGCTTTCGTTGGTCGCCGAAAGCTTCTGCGTGGCAAAGACAGCTTAATTCCAATGCAATCTATGCGGCGGATGCTATCAGCAGCATAAAACCCCTTTCGGGAGAACGCGTAATAGAGCTTCAAAGAAATTTCAGAAAGGAAGAAATAAAAGAAGCACAGCCGGAATATATCTATAAGGCACAGGAGGAAGTTGCTGAAAAAGATACCTTTCAGATCTATCAGCTAAAGAGAGGCGAAAATACAAGAGAGCTTCAATTTGAATCCTACGACCGCTTAAAAGAATCGGGGCAGACACTTAATCCGGATCATTATGTCAAGGTTTATGAGGCGGAGCTTACAAAAGGACTTTCTCTTGAAGATATTTACAGCCGCTTTAATATTGATCATCCAAAGGATTTTTACGGACATAGCCTTTCCGTTTCCGATGTGGTCGTGCTTCATAAGGACGGAAAGGACAGCGCCCACTATGTTGACCGTTTCGGTTACAAGGATGCACCGGAATTTCTGAAACCGCAAAATTACTTAAAGCATGTGGAGGATATAGTAGAGCAAAACGACAATAATTTTGACGGGATTATCAACAATACTCCGAATGCGCCTACCGTAAGTGAGCTTGAACAAAAGATAAAGGCGGGAGAAGCTATTTCCCTTACCGAGCTTGCAAAGGCGGTTAAGGTGGAAAATCGCAACACTTCTGAACCGGAGAAAAAGCCGTCTATCAGGGAGCAGCTAAAGGAAGCAAAGAAACAGTCTGAACAGAAAAAACATAACACGAAAATAAAAAATCATGAATTGGAGGTATAGCATGAATCCTTTTACAGTTGAAGAAATGAATTTGTTAAGCATTTACAGAGGCGAAACCAAGGAGGAAGTAACGGAGAAGATTGCATTTGCACTTTCCTTTATGGATCCTGATATGCGGGAGCTTGCAAAGCGCACGGTCAAAAAGGTAAACAGCCTGTCCGATCAGGAATTTGCCGCGCTTTCCATTGATTCCGCCGATGAAATATGAGAAAATCAAAACCGCTTTCATCGAAGCAGGTAAAGCGTGTCAATCGCCTTGTAAAAAAAGAATGCTGTAACTTTGATAACGGAAACTGCATTTTACTTGATGATGCAGAAGCCTGCCCCTGTCCGCAGCTTATATCCTGTTCGCTTCTTTGCAGGTGGTTTTCCGATGCCGTGCTTCCTCTTGACAGAGAGCTTTTTGCAGAGCTTTACGCACCGGAGGAAAAACGCCGCTGCACCGTATGCGGAGCGCCATTCGCGTCAAAATCCAACAATGCGAAATATTGCCCTGATTGCAGAAAGAAAATCACAAGAAAGCAAGCGGCAGAGCGTATGAGAAAAAAGCGAAGCCTTGTTACGAAATAGAGGGTGCAAATGCCTTGTATAACCTTACTTTTTAGAAGCATTTCAGCTTATGGCAGGGATTTAACCTCAAATCCTTAAAAATAGGGTTTAACTGCGTAACGCAAGGAACAATTTCAAGAGAAAAACGGACGCGGCAGCCATGTATTTGTGGCCGCTGCGTCCGCTGTTTTTTTATGTCTGAAATTCCGTTATTCTTTTACAAGCCTGTATATCGTAAGTGGAATATACCATGCCGCAACGAGAAGCTGCCAGATAATCACAATACAGCCGATCAGTCCGCCGGCTATGATATTGACAGCAAATATTCCCACCGTTGCAGTAAAGTCATGGTTTATCGGAACCAGCCACAGAAACATTCTTCTGATACCGAAAGGAACGCCGCAAAACAGCCATACATAAAAATAGTTTGTTTCTCCGTTTTGCGTAAAGATGCTTTTTCCCCAATAAAAGAGAAATGCTGTCAGCAGAACAGGCACTATTACTTTCTTAAAAAAATCTTTCCATATTTCTCTGCGCGTCATTCTATCAGCTCCTTTTCTTCCGGGAACTGTTTTCTGTCCTCAATATTGTGTATTTCCCGTTTCTTTAGTTAGTCATATCATACCATGAATTTTACCCATCATCCAAAAGAGGAATTATTCAAGGTTCTTTTTATGCTCCTTGCCTGTATTTTCTCTTTGTAAAATCGTATCAACATTCTGTTTGATCTTCTGATATTCCTTGACTTTCTTTTTTAATTTTCCATAGTCGGAATATATGGCATCTTTCTTCTTTTGCAGATCAGAATATTCTTTCTGCAAAGTGGTAAGATTCGGAAGCTTTTTAATGCCTGCATCCTTTAACGCCTTTGTCGCAGCTTCATAAAGAATTAGGCTGCTTTCATGCTTATGCTTGTATGCTTCCTTATTCTTTGCCTTGATATATCCTCTGTAAATATCCTTTGTCTTTTGATAGGTTGAGATATTTTTTATCAGAACAGCCATATCGGACAGCTTCTTTTCCGCCTGCTTCAAGTTAGTTGCCGTCTGTTCGCTGTCGAGGACGATTTCATCTATTCGACTGATTAAATCCTCATACTGCTTAATGTTATTTTCCGTAAGGAAATTCATTGTCTTTGCAGCCTGTTTCAGATTATGGATTTTTGCCCAATGCTCATAGCTTGACGATTGCTGTGCCTTGATATTATTTTCAATATCAATCAGTAGAGATATTCCTTGTTCCTGCTTCAGTGTCTTGACATTATGGCTTCTTATTCCTGCAATGCGTTTTCGGATTGCTTCTTCCGTATAATCAATACCGAGAGTTTTCAGCCTTGTAAATCGCTCCTGTCCGGGTGCACAGCAGGATGTATATTTCCCGCGTTTGATTTCATAACCGGAAGCTTGAAGCTTCTCTAAAAGCTCTTCAAAATCCTTTACCTGAGGAATCAGAAGATCAACCGTTTCTTTCAGTTTGCCTTTCCAGCTTGTACCTTTCTTTGCTGTCTGATACTCAATATAGCTTTTTCCTTTTCGTCCTTTTTCCGGAGTGATAACCGACAGACCGTTTTCATAGCATAAGCGGTCGCTGATATTTCTGATTCCGTAATAGCTTCTTTTGTTGGAATTATATTTGTGATAGTCCACGAAATTAACGGCACAAAAAATAATGTGATTATGGACGTGCCCTTTGTCAATATGGGTGGTTAGGACATATTCGTACTGTCCTTTTGTTACGGTGTCCGCAAGCTGTTTTCCAATCTCATGGGCTTTTTCAAAACTTACCTCTCCCGGCTCAAAGGACTGTATGAGGTGATGGGCTAAATTGTTTCCTTTATCGAGTGCCTGTGAAAGCGTAAAGGCAAATTCTATATCTGCGGTTTCATAGCTGCATCCGAAAGAGGAAACGAGCATTTTGTCATCGGTTTTATCGGGATTTTGGATATATTCAAGAGCTTTTTTCAGTGTGCTTTTAATAGGCTTAATCTTTGTAACCGCCATATCTCTTTTAATGCTCCTTTGATTTCTTCTATATCTTCCGGATACACGTTCCCCGTTGTATTTGTTCTCCTTGCAATCTGATTGATATTAACCCCGATTTTTTGAAGCTCTGCTGTCATTTTCTTTATATCGCTGTGGTCGATTTGAATGATATATCCGTCTATTGCCATTTTCCGAAGGTACGCTTCCATGTTGCTTGTAGGCACCTGTTTCATCTTTTCTTCTATCAAAGTGCGTTCTTCTTCCGTAACACGGAATTTAATCTGTATATTTCTTTTTCTATTTTCCATAGGCAAAATTCCTTTCCGTTTTCATAGAGGGTTTGGGATACTTCCCAACAAGCAAAATCTCTATCTCCGGAACTGCGGAAAAAAGAGATTTTTTACGGAAAGGGTACCCCTTTCCTATGCTTGCTATTCCACTTATCCCTTAATCTCTACAACAATGGAAATTCACTTTTGCCAAAGAATGCATCTAACAAAAAATATATATATGGAAAGAATTTTGTTCAGAAAATGGTCGTTAATATCTTAAATAAAAATAAACTAATTGGAGCTTTTTTTACCTATATAGAGTAGTTAGCCTTTTTAGAGCATGGTATAGTAAAATATATGTGTTAGATAGCACTAACTGATACAGGAGGTAATATTATGAACAACAAATTACAGGCAAAAGATTTAATTAACATTGGTATCTTTACGACCATTTATTTTGTCATTTATTTTGCAACAATGATGCTGGGATATATTCCTATTCTTGATGTATTGTTAGGACTGATATGCCCTATTACATGTGGAATTCCGTTTATGCTTTATGTTACAAAAGTACGGAGTTTTGGGATGATTTCAATAACAGGAATAATTTTAGCAATACTCTTTACAGTTATGGGCAGCGGGCTATTAGTAGCATCCTTTTGTATTGCCTGCGGTTTTTTAGCGGACATAATTATGAAAATGGGCAAATACCAGAGCATGAAGTATACAATAATTGGATATGCCGTTTTTTCTATTCTGACAATGGGTTTTTTCAGCAGACTGTTTTTCATGAGAAATGAGTTCTTTATGACTATGGAAAAGGGCTATGGAAAAGAATACGCAGATGCACTTGCGGCACTTACGCCAAATTGGATGTACCCTGTTCTTGTTTTATCTTGTCTTATTGGTGGAATTTTAGGTGCGATATTAGGGAAAACTGTTCTTAAAAAACATTTCAAAAAAGCAGGTATTGCTTAATGGAAAATCTCAAGCAATTACCATTTGAACAAAAATCCATTTTTCATATTGATCCACGCACTAAAATTTTCTTAACTATTACAGTAACTACTATTATGTGTGCAGGAAAATTTGATGGGGCGATGATTTATATTCGCCCTATGGCTGCCATATTTCCCATTCTGATGTTGCTTTTTTCTATGCGATTAAAAGCGGCATTAAAGTTTTTTTTATTTTACGCGATACTTTTTTGTTTAAGCATATTTCTATTTCCAACATTAAAAGGTGCATTTAGCTTTATGTTAGGTGCGGTATTAGGAATATATACGCAAATATTACCGGGAATAGTGATGGGATATTATCTTATTGATACAACAACAGTTAGTGAATTTATTGCTTCAATGGAAAAGATGCATATCCCGGAAAAAATAATCATTCCGATGTCTGTGGTATTTCGATTTTTCCCAACAGTAAAGGAAGAATACAGAGCTATTCAGGATGCTATGAAAATGCGAGGTATTACAACTTTTAGAAGCCCTATCAAGATGTTGGAATATCGTATTGTTCCACTAATGATTTCTATAACGAAAATTGGTGAAGAACTATCGGCTGCCGCACTTACTCGCGGATTAGGTAGTCCGACAAAAAGAACAAATATTTGCAAAATAGGATTTAATATTATTGATGCTATTTTTATTATAGCAGCACTCATATGTTGGATTGGTTTTCTGGTTTGATGAAATAGGGTGAAAAAATGATAGAGTTAAAAAATGTCAACTTCCGATATAATATGGAAGAAGCGTCTGGAGGTTTGCATGAAATAAATCTTGTAATTCCAAACGGAGAAGTTGTCCTGTTATGTGGACAATCAGGATGTGGAAAAACTACATTAACAAGGTTGATAAATGGGCTTATTCCAAATTATTATAATGGCCGTTTATCAGGTGATGTAATGATTGATAGCCGTAATCTTAGTAAACTTTCACTTTATGAAATTTCAAAATTTGTTGGAAGCGTGTTCCAAAATCCAAGAACTCAATTCTTCAATGTGGATTCAACAAGTGAATTGGCTTTTGCGTGTGAAAATCAGGGATTACCTGAAAATAAAATTGTCAACAGTATATTTGAAACAGCTACTATGTTCAATATAAATCATCTCCTTGGTAAAAATATTTTTAATTTATCCGGAGGGGAAAAGCAGAAAATAGCATGTGCTTCAGTATCAGTCAGTTCCCCTTCCATTATTGTATTAGATGAACCTTCTTCCAATTTAGATACACATTCAACAGATGATCTTCGGAAAATGATTTCAATATGGAAAAGTCAGGGTAAAACCATTGTGATAGCTGAACATCGTCTTTATTATTTGAGCGGGCTCTTTGATCGTGTAATATATATGGAAAATGGACGAATACAAAAAGAATATACCAGTACGGATATTGAAAAATTATCTATGTCCGAGCAAATAGAGATGGGGCTTCGCCCTTTTGAATTAAAATTATTTCCATTGTCTGTAAAGAACATGAAGCGAGAAGATGAGATACTTTTTTCAAATTTTTTCTTTTCATACACTAATAGAGATAAAGCTTTACAAGTTCCCTCTCTCTCTTTGCCGGCGTCAAATGTGATTGCAATAATAGGAAATAACGGTGCTGGAAAATCAACTTTTGCAAGATGCATTTGTGGACTTGAAAAAAGATGTAAGGGTATAATAACAATAAGCAGTAAAGCGTTAAATAGAAAGCAGCGTATTTCCTATTGTTATATGGTAATGCAGGATGTAAATCATCAACTTTTTGCTGAAAGCATATATGAAGAATTGATATTAAGTATGAAAAACCCGAATGAAGCGGAGATTGACTTGATATTAAATAAACTTGAATTACTTCAATTTAAGGAAAAGCATCCCGCTTCACTTTCAGGAGGACAAAAACAAAGAGTAGCAATAGCAAGTGCTTTGGCATCTCAACGTGAAATTATTATTTTTGATGAACCTACAAGTGGACTGGATCTTCTTCATATGCGAGATGTTGCAAAAGAACTTACCAATTTATCACAGATAGGAAAAACTGTACTTGTTGTTACTCATGATTATGAGCTTATAGCAAGTTGTTGCACTTATATACTTCATTTAGAAAATGGAATGGTGAAAGAACAATATCCTTTAGATTTAAGTGGAACGGAACGCTTAAAGAAATTTTTCTTACAGCGAGGTGATAGTAATGTTTGATATTGATAAAATTTTCAAAGAGCAAAAATTTGAATTGCTCTGTAAAGATGATTTATGTTCTGTATATCAGCTTAACGGTGGAAATGCAGATGGTACGGTTATATATTACCCTCTTTATTCGGGAATATCATTGATGTATAACAGTTTTCATTCTGAAGAAGGAACAGGAAGAAAAATAGAACCCGGTCATTATATTAGTATTCATCATTGCAGTGAAGGGAGAATGGAATCAGAAACTTCCTCAAATGAATATTTGTATTTAGAACCGGGAGATATTTTAATTGAAAATTTGCATGTTGCAGAATACCGTTATTGTAGTTTCCCCTTGAGCCATTATCATGGTATTACAATCAATTTGTCTGTTACAGATATTATGGAAAGCAGCGTTAAGGAGCAATTACAACTTTTTTCCATAGATTTATTTGATTTGGAGAAAAAATTTTCTTTGAATGAGAAACCTTGTATTATACATGGGGATTCTTTAACCGATCATATTTTTTCCGAGATTTATAATGTACCAGATTCAATTAAATCAGAATATCTTAAAATCAAGATTTTGGAACTTCTTGTTTCATTAAAAATTGCAGATGTTTCTGCTGTTCGTAAAGAACGACCATACTTTTATAAAACTAAAGTTGAAAAAGTAAAAGCTATAAAAAATTTTATAACGACTGCTCCTGAACATCATTACACGATTGAAGAACTTGCAAGACAATTTGATATTTCAGAATCATCCTTAAAAGAATGTTTCAAAGGAATCTACGGATCAGCAATATACACATATATGAAAAAATACAGAATAAACATGGCTGCAACACTCCTTACAGAAACCGATAAAACTGTTTCAACCATTGCAGGAGAAGTAGGATATTCTAATAGCAGTAAATTTGCAGAAGCGTTTAAGAGCATAAAAGGTGTAGCCCCATTAGAATATAGGAAAATTAAAATCTAAATGGAGTTAAGCATACCTATGTAGAGTAGATGAAAAATTCAATATTGGTAGAATAGAGAGTGTCGAATAATATACGATACTCTCTATTTTTTATTGAAGGAGGAACAAATAATGAAAAAAAGAAGCTGGATTTCCATTGTCTTCTCCTTTGCATCACAATGTAAAGGCAAAATTATATTATCTGTTATATGTGCTTTGGTTAGTGTAGCCTCAGGTCTTATACCTTATTGGAGTGTTTATCATATTATTACTTCATTTATAAACGGTTCGGCTACAATTTCTAATGTTTGGGTATGGAGCTTGATAGCTGTATGCGGATATGCTTTTAGGTATATTTTTCATGGTATTTCTACAAGTCTGTCCCATGCATCTGCGTACAGTATTTTGGAGAACATACGACTTGCTCTTGCCGAGCGGCTGATGAGGGCTCCTCTTGGAACAGTAGTTGAAGAATCTGTTGGAAAATTAAAAAGCGTGATTGTGGATAGAGTTGAAACCATCGAATTACCTTTAGCACATATGATTCCTGAAGGAATTTCTAATTTATGCCTACCGATTGCTGTTTTTATATATTTAATAAGCATAGATTGGCGTATGGCTCTTGCGATGTTAGTAACTGTGCCGATTGCTTCTGTTGCATATTTTAGTATGATGAAAAATTTTAATAAACAGTATGCCGATTATATGGAATCCAGCAATTATGTAAATGGAGTGATTGTTGAATATGTTGAAGGAATAGAAGTAATCAAAGCTTTCAATCAATCTTCTACATCCTATGAAAAATTTTCAAAATCCGTAGAATCATTTAAGGATTACACTTTGAATTGGTATAAAAGTGTGTGGAAACTAATGAACTTTGGAAATTCGGTGCTTCCATCCACCTTTTTAGGAACTTTACCTGTAGGAATGATTTTATATGCCACCGGTACATTATCTCCTGAAAACATGGTAATGTGCTTTATTCTGTCAATGGGCATCGTTGATCCTTTAATGAATTACACATTACATGTCAGTAATGTTAAGGCGGTAGAATATGCAATTCATGATGTAGATAAGCTGCTACATGTAACAGAGCTTCCTGATTCTAAAAATTCAATTTCCATAGAGAACCACAATATAGAGCTTAAAAATGTTTCTTTTGCATACAGTAAAAATAAAGATAATAAAGTTCTTTCCAATATTACATTTTCAGTTCCTGAGGATTCTTTTACAGCTCTGGTAGGGCCTTCGGGAAGTGGTAAATCAACGATTGCACGACTTATAGCTCGGTTTTGGGATGTAGATGAAGGTTCTATAACTATTGGTGGTATAGATATACGTCAGATTCCTATATCTCAGTTATCTGACATAATAAGTTTTGTTACTCAAGATAATTTTCTCTTTCATTGCTCAATAAAAGAAAATATCCGAATGGGCAAACCGTCTGCTACGGATGAAGAAGTTTATGCTGCTGCAAAGGCTGCTTGCTGTGATGACTTTATACAAAAGCTTGAGCATGGATATGATACGCAAGCAGGTGATGCCGGAAACAGATTGTCCGGCGGCGAAAAACAAAGGATTTCTATTGCAAGAATGATATTAAAAAATGCTCCTATAGTTATCCTTGATGAAGCTACCGCTTTTGCAGATCAAGAAAATGAAGAAAAAATGCAACGATCAATATCGGCTCTAACCAAAGGGAAAATACTTTTTGTTATTGCACACAGACTATCCACTATAACAAACGCTAATCAAATTATTGTCTTAAAAAATGGAGAAATTCATTCGGTCGGTACACATAAATCGCTATTAGGTTCCGATCCCCTCTATCGTAATATGTGGGAAGCTCATATAGGGGCAAGAAATTGGTCTGCAAATTCTAAACAGGAGGTGAAAAACACATGTTCAGAACTGTAAAAAGGTTGATTGATTGGACTGGAAACTATAAAAAACGAGTATATATAGGATTTATCTTTGCTTTTTTGAATGGAATATTTACTGCTTTACCGATTATGCTGGCGTCTTATGGATTAAATGCCATTTTGAATGACTTTAGTGGAAAAGAGCCATTAGATCATACATTGATATGGAAGCTCCTTTTTTCTGTTATTGTATGTGTATTATTACGATTTGTTTTTTCGTATCTGCGTGCAATTACTCAAGAAAGTGTGGGATATGAGGCAACGGCAGAGCAACGCATTAAGTTGGGAAATCTTTTCAAGAAAGTATCGCTTGGATTCTTCAATCACAATAATATAGGAGAATTATCTTCTGCTGCTACAACCGATCTTTCGTTTATAGAGATGTACTGCATGCATATGATAGATATTGTCGTTAATGGCCATATAACAGTTGTTGTGATGATAATATCTTTGACAATATTCTGTCCGGTAGCAGGAGTTATATCCTTAATAGGACTTCTTATTTCTACATGCATTATGTATGCACTTGAAAAAATATCGCACCGTAACGCAGTATTACATCAAAAAGCTCAAGATGAAATTGTAGAAAACACAATAGAATATTTGAGAGGAATGCAAGTCGTAAAAGCCTTCAAACAGGAAGGCGCAGCCGTAGAAGGAATAAGGAACGCATTTCAAAATCATAAAAAGGTAAACATAAAATTAGAGTTAGAATATTGTCCGTATAATTGCTTACACCAGTTAATTCTTAAAACAACTTCCATTGGCGTAGTTATTGCATCAGCATATCTTACTTTGAATGGAAGCATGCCTATTTTTGTCATGCTTATGCTTGATATGTTTTCATTTGTTTTATTCAATCATTTGGAAAAAGTGAATAGTGCTATCCATGTAATTGAGGTTATCAATGCGACATTGAACAAGCTTGATTCCATTCAGAAGGCAGAAGAAATTGACAAGAACGGAAAAGATATATCTTTAGATGCATATGATATAGAGTTTCAAAATGTTTCTTTTGCATATGATAAAAAAACAGTTTTATCAGATGTTAGCTTCACATTACCTCAAGGTGCTACAACCGCAATCGTAGGTCCATCCGGAAGCGGGAAGACGACTATATGTAATTTAATTGCGAGATTCTATGATGTGAACAAAGGAAGTATACGAATAGACGGACACAATATAAAGGAAATGACATGTGAAAGTATTCTCCGCAATATTTCTATGGTATTTCAAAAAGTTTATCTATTCAATGATACAATCGCAAACAATATAAAGTTTGGTAACCCTGATGCAACCTATGAAGATATTATAGCTGCAGCGAAAAAAGCAAGGTGTCATGAATTTATTGAAGCATTTCCAAATGGATATGAAACTATTGTTGAAGAAGGCGGAGCAAATTTATCCGGAGGAGAAAAACAAAGAATTTCTATTGCACGTGCTATTCTAAAAAATTCCCCTATCATAATTCTTGACGAAGCAACTGCGAGTATTGATCCGGAAAATGAACATATGATTCAGCAAGCTATTACGGAATTAACTAAAGGAAAGACAGTAATTGTTATTGCACACAGGTTAGCAACTATAGAGAACGCAGATCAAATACTTGTAATTGATAAAGGGAAAGTTGTTCAAAAAGGAACTCATCAGGAACTAATAAAACAAGAGGGGCTATATCAGCGTTTCATAAGTATAAGGGAACAAGCAGAAGGCTGGTCTTTCGCTTAAAGCGTTCTCAAAAACGAAATCGAAAGGTTTGTGGTAAGGAGATAATTTTTTTATGCACATAATAACATTACATCCAAAATAAGGCCGCTGTAAATAACGGAGAAGATTGAATTTAATAATATCATACGAAAATGCGGCGGTATCAAAGGGGGTATCGTCGTGTTTATTTTCCACTATCTTAAATTCATATTAAAGGAGATATATTCTATCTCTGGGTTTCTATGCTTGTGTAGATAACCTGTCAAATCATATTCATATAGCTATCTTTTCATGTCCGTCCCCGGCTGCTCTGTGCAGCCGGGATTTTTTGTTGTCTTCAAAAACTTTTTTCAAAAATATTCGCTTTTCTTTGGCAGTTTTCATCTGCCCGTTGTTGAGG